>CAEZWR010000001.1_pt1 | contig 24527 bp, 21 predicted proteins | sample 7265031 | NCBI WGS metagenome assembly CAEZWR01 (sample SAMEA6813887, study PRJEB35770) | uncultured Actinomycetes bacterium | biome: Freshwater; feature: Freshwater reservoir; material: water | place: Czech Republic | collected 2015-11-04 | depth 0.5m m
AATGTGGTGGGCCTTTCACTGCCTCTGCTGAGACTGCTGCTGATCAGGTTCGGGGTCACCTGGACCGACCTCTGGACCGGTTTACCCACAGAGCACTAATCCACACCAATACGTGAGGTGCACCACCTGTAACCGGTGGGCGGGGCTGCCTCAATGATCGCTAGAGTTCCCTTTGAAAACGAGCGCGAGGAAGAGGCCTACAAAGTGCGCAAAGTCCTGATTGCTAACCGCGGTGAAATTGCCGTTCGCGTGATTCGCGCCTGCCGCGACGCTGGCATTGCTTCCGTTGCCGTCTATGCCGAACCGGACCGCGACGCGATGCACGTGCGCATGGCTGATGAGGCTTACGCCCTCGGCGGTGAAACCGCTGCAGACTCCTATCTCGTCTTTGACAAGATCCTCAAGGCTGCTGCTGATTCAGGTGCTGATGCACTTCACCCTGGTTACGGCTTTCTGTCAGAAAATGCTGACTTCGCCCAGGCAGTGATTGATGCCGGCTTAACCTGGATCGGCCCACCACCTGCAGCAATTCGTTCACTGGGCGACAAGGTTTCAGCTCGTCACATCGCACAAAAGGCTGGCGCACCCCAGGTACCTGGCACTGCAAACCCAGTTGCAGATGCAAATGAAGTTGTGGCCTTTGCCAAGGAGCATGGGCTTCCCGTTGCCATCAAGGCAGCCTTCGGTGGCGGTGGCCGTGGCCTCAAGGTTGCGCACGAGCTCAATGAAATCCCTGAGTTGTTCGAATCAGCAGTGCGCGAAGCAACAGCAGCCTTCGGCCGCGGCGAATGCTTTGTTGAGCGCTACCTCGACAAGCCTCGTCACGTTGAGACCCAGTGCCTTGCAGATCAGCATGGAAATGTTGTGATCATCTCAACTCGAGACTGCTCACTTCAACGCCGTCACCAAAAGCTGGTCGAAGAAGCACCCGCGCCATTCCTCACTGAAGAGCAGAACACTCGCCTGTACGAAGCATCAAAGGCAATCCTGAAAGAAGCCGGTTACGTCAACGCAGGTACCTGTGAATTCTTGATCGGCCAAGACGGCACCATCTCCTTCCTCGAAGTGAACACCCGTCTTCAGGTTGAACACCCAGTTTCCGAAGAAGTTTCTGGTATTGACCTCGTGCTCGAGCAGTTCCGCATCGCTGACGGTGGGGTCATCGACTACGCAGATCCAGTACTTCGCGGTCACTCAATTGAGTTCCGCATCAACGGTGAGGATCCAGGCCGTGGTTTCCTTCCTGGCCCCGGTGAACTCATCGTGTGGCGCCCACCATCAGGCCCAGGCGTTCGCTTGGATACCGGCGCTCGCCTTGGCGATGTGATCGGCGGCAACTTCGATTCACTCATCGGCAAACTCATTATCACTGGCAAGGATCGCCAGCAAGCACTTGCTCGTGCTCGTCGTGCACTTGATGAATTCCAGATTGAAGGCATTGCTACCGCACTCACTTTCCACAAGGAAGTCGTGCGCGATGCTCACTTTGCTCCAGAAGATCCAAATAAGGCGTTCACTGTTCACACCCGCTGGATCGATGAAGACTTCGATAACAAGATTCCTGCGTACTCAGGTGTCAGCGGTGGCATGGCTACCCCGGACGCTCGTCAAAACGTGGTCGTTGAAGTCAACGGCAAGCGCGTTGAAGTCACCCTTCCAGGTGATGGCGTTATCGGTGGCGGCAGCAAGGGTGGAGCATCCGCACCTCGCAAGCTCGGCGGCAAGAAGAGCGCAGCAGTAGCTGATGGCGATGCTCTCGTGGCTCCAATGCAAGGCACAGTCGTCAAGGTTGAAGTCTCTGAAGGTCAAGAGGTCAAGGCCGGTGAGCTTCTCGTGGTGCTCGAAGCCATGAAGATGGAACAGCCACTGAACGCTCACAAGGCTGGCTTCATTCGTAACATCACAGCTGAAGCAGGCGCAACTGTTCCTAACGGAACAGTGTTGTTGGAGATCAAGCCCGAGTAACGCACATGACCCGCGGTACGAAAGGATGGCCTCGTGACCGCAGTTGTGATTATTGGTGGAGGCCCTGGCGGCTATGAAGCCGCTTTGGTTGCGCGTCAACTTGGTGCGGATGTCACGCTCATAAGTAACAATGGTGTTGGCGGCTCCGCTGTGCTGACTGACTGCGTGCCAAGCAAATCTTTAATAGCCACCGCCAACGTCATGAATCTTGCTGCTGAATCAGGCAGTCTCGGGGTGCTCATTGATGGTCAACCAGCCGCCGCGCACCTTCTGAGCGCTGATCTCACTGTGGTGAATACCCGCGTGAAGGCCCTGGCTGCCTCGCAAAGTGAAGACATCCAGTCCCGCCTCGTGCGTGAAGGCGTTCGAGTCGTTCACGGTGAAGGCCGGCTCAATGGCGCCAATCTGGTACTTGTCAGCACGCCCGATGGCGGCGAGGTGACCTACCGTGCTGACGCGGTGCTCATAGCCACGGGTGCCCGTCCGCGCCAACTTGCTGATGCAATGCCTGATGGCGAACGAATCTTGAACTGGGAGCAGCTCTACGACCTCGAAGTGCTGCCAGAGCGACTCATCGTGGTGGGTTCTGGCGTAACCGGTGCCGAATTCGCTAGCGCCTATCAAGGACTTGGCAGCCGAGTAGTGCTTATCTCTTCTCGAGAGCGCGTGCTCCCTGGCGAAGATCCTGATGCAGCTGCTGTCCTTGAAGAGGTCTACGCCCGCCGCGGTCTTGAGGTGATAGCTCAAGCGCGTGCGATTTCGGCTCGACGTACCGATGACGGCGTCGTGGTGAAACTTGCAGATGGCCGAGAGATTTACGGCTCCCATGTGCTCATGGCTGTTGGCTCAATTCCTAACATCGAACATCTTGGGCTTGAAGGTGCTGGCGTGGAGATGGGTAAGAACGGCTTTATTCATGTCGATCGAGTGTCGCGTACCAGTGTTCGCGGGGTGTATGCCGCAGGCGACGTTACTGGTGTTTTTATGTTGGCATCCGTTGCAGCAATGCAAGGGCGCATTGCCATGTGGCATGCACTTGGCGACGCAGTAAATCCCCTTGATCTCAACTTGGTATCAAGCAATATTTTTACATCACCTGAAATCGCAACAGTTGGCATGACTCAAAAGGATCTCGATGAGGGAACCTTCCGAGGCGATGTGATCATGCTTCCATTTGCCACCAATGCGCGATCCAAAATGCAAGATCAACACGATGGCTTCGTCAAGATTTTCTGCCGGCGTGGGTCACGTCTGATCGCAGGTGCTGTTGTCGTGGGCATCAATGCAAGCGAACTTATTCACGTGCTTACTGTTGCGCTTGCGCAGCGCATGACTGTGGATGAATTGGCTAGTGCCTTCACGGTGTATCCGAGTCTTTCTGGCTCGATCGCTGAAGCAGCTCGACGCCTACACATTCACGCTGAATAGCCCATGGTTGGGTCACTCGACTTGCTATTTTGGCGACCAGGAGCGGAACTCAGTAGGCTGCCCACAGGCTTACTTACTGGGAGAACTTAACGCGTGTTTACTACATCGAATCAATCGCTCATCGCGTTACCCGCGTTCATGCGATTCATCTCGACTTACCCAGACCCACAAGAGGTCTGCGAAGCGCTCATGGGCGGACCGCTTGCACATTTCAATGCAAAATCCGTGAACATGTTTCTCGCAACCGAGGAAAACACGTACAAGATCGTGGGCACAACTGGCATCACGGCGCCACTTGTCCCCCGCTACATGGAGATGCCCCGAACACTGAACACTCCTTTGAACGATGCAGTCATTGAAGGTGAAATTGTGACCACATCAATTCTCAAGCAACTCGACGACTATCCCAGCTTGGCCCTTGACAGAAAAATTTGGGAAGACGTTGCAAAAACTGCCGGTGATCTACGAATCGACACAATTCCGATCGTCAGTAACGGAAAATCCATTGGCGCCTACGACATGTTTTCTGAAGGTGCCGAACCAGGCCGCAAGGACTACGCTTTTTTGAGTGCTCTCGGTCATTTGCTGGGTGTCTGGGCCACCCATCCGTATACCGAGAACAGTCTTGAATCCAGTTTCTCCCTCAACTCCGATGAGGTTTCATTCAACCTGAATGAGCGTCAACTTCATATTTTGGAGTTAGTCGAACAAGGTCGCTCGAACTCAGCAATTGCAGTGATTCTCGGCTACTCACAATCAACTGTGAAGCAAGAACTCCAACGAGCAATGCGAGTATTACGCACAAATGAACGAAGTGAAGCGGCCAAGCGAGCCCGCGAATTGGGGTTGCACCTATGCCAATAGCGACTGAAAACTAGTGGTGCGCTGCAGCCTTTTCTTCTTCAGTGAGCTTGCCGAAGAGCACCAATGACACGATTGGCCAACCAATAACAAGTGGCGCTGCGTAATACGCGGTGGTCATGTCGTTGAGTGCACCAACGAGGTAATAGGCGCCAATACCAAACACGATCGCAGCGATGTACCCAGCGATCGGGTGAGTCTTCACGTCGTGTTCGGTGCTCATGGTTCCTCCTGGTTACGGTGGTCAAACTCTAGTGGTGGTCTCTACGAATCCTTGAGGAAGGTCTCGAGTAAGTCTTCTGCAGCAACGGCAGCTGGGAGTTCCCCATGTTTCACTGCTGCAGTGGTTGTCGTGAGTTTGGCTTGTACCTCAGGTGACTCTTTAAACTGGTCAAGGAGTCGGTCAGAAATCATCGACCACATCCAGCGAATCTGCTGCTCATGGCGACGCTCTTCACGTTCACCGCTGATCATTTTGATTTCACGATGTTTGAGGATGTCCGCCCAAAGCTCATCCAGGCCAGTGTTTTCCGCTGCCGAACAGGTCAGCACTGGCGGAGTCCAGTTTTTGGACTCTGGTGTCATTAAACGAATAGCACGGCGGTAATCGGAAGCAGCCAACTTTGCTTTCTTAACATTGTCACCGTCGGCCTTATTGACCGCAATGAGATCGGCTAGTTCAAGCACACCTTTTTTAATGCCTTGTAATTCATCACCAGCACCAGCGAGCATCAACACCACAAAGATATCGACCATGTCGTGCACGGTGGTTTCACTTTGTCCAACACCCACTGTTTCAACAATGATGACGTCGAAGCCCGCTGCTTCGCACAACAACATCGTTTCACGAGTGCTGCGCGTAACGCCCCCCAAGGAAGCCCCTGCAGGTGAAGGGCGAATGAAGGCATTTTCATCAACGGCTAGGCGCTGCATGCGTGTTTTATCGCCCAGAATTGCGCCACCCGTGCGCGAGGAACTTGGGTCGATCGCTAGCACTGCAACCTTGTGACCTTCGGCAGTGAGATTTGTGCCGAATTGATCAATGAAGGTGGATTTACCCACACCAGGCACGCCAGTTAAACCAATGCGATCAGCGTTACCTGTGTATGGCATCAGCGCAGTCAACAACTGCGCACCAAGAACTCGATGTTCAGGCTTGCTGCTTTCAACCAGCGTGATGGCACGCGCCAACCACATCCGATCCCCACTGTGAACCAGCTGCGCTAGTTCATCAGTTGGAGGCAGTGGTTGTTTCATGCACGCGAATCCAGCAATGTCTGCAACAACTTCTGCGCTGCAGCGGATACCACTGTGCCTGGAGGGAAGATGGCTGCTGCACCTGCCGCGTAGAGCTCATCGAAATCCTGAGGCGGAATCACTCCACCGACCACCACCATGATGTCGGGGCGACCAAGATCACTCAGGGCTGCTTTGAGTTGCGGCACCAAGGTGAGGTGGCCGGCAGCAAGCGAGGATGCGCCGACAATGTCAACGTCAGCCTCCACTGCCTGGCGGGCCACTTCTTCTGGAGTCTGGAACATAGGGCCGATATCTACAACGAAACCGAGATCAGCAAAACTTGATGCGATGACCTTCTGGCCACGATCGTGTCCGTCTTGACCCATCTTGGCAACGAGCAAACGAGGGCGACGACCTTCAGCCACCTCAAACTTGGCCACCAGAGCGCGAACACTCTTGACGGTTTCGTCGTTCTCACCCATTTCTTGACGGTACACACCTGAGATCGTACGGATCTCAGCCTTGTGACGGCCCCAAGCGTTCTCCATGGCGAGGCTAATTTCTCCCACGGTGGCACGCGCACGAGCAGCGTTGACTGCCAATTCGAGCAGGTTGCCAGTGCCGTTGCGGGCTGCGTCTTCAATGGCTGCAAGGGCTGCATCAACATCAGCTTGCGTGCGCTCAGCGCGAAGTTTGGCCAGCTTGGCCAATTGGTCTTCACGCACTGCCTTGTTGTCGATCTTGAGGACGTCAATGTCTTCAACATGTTCTGGCTGGAAAAGGTTCACACCAATCACTGCCTGACGGCCGGTATCGATTCGAGCCTGGGTGCGAGCAGCAGCTTCTTCGATCCGAAGCTTTGGAATTCCCGCTTCAATTGCCTTGGTCATGCCACCGAGTTCTTCAATTTCTTGAATGTGCTCCCAAGCCTTTTCCGCAAGTTCACGGGTGAGCTTCTCCACGTAGTAACTGCCACCCCAAGGGTCAACAACTCGAGTCGTGCCTGACTCTTGCTGCAAGAACAACTGAGTGTTGCGTGCGATGCGAGCCGAGAAGTCAGTTGGCAATGCCAATGCTTCATCCAGAGCGTTGGTGTGAAGAGACTGTGTGTGACCTTGGGTCGATGCCATTGCTTCAACACAAGTACGCATGACGTTGTTGTAGACGTCTTGTGCAGTCAATGACCAACCTGAGGTCTGTGAGTGCGTGCGCAGGGCAAGTGCCTTTGGATTCTGTGCTTCGAATTGCTTGACGAGCTTGGCCCAGATCAATCGAGCCGCACGCATCTTTGCAATTTCCATGTAGAAGTTCATGCCAATCGCCCAGAAGAACGACAGTCGCGATGCGAATTTATCTACTGGCAAACCTGCAGCAATACCAGCACGAATGTACTCAACGCCATCAGCAAGTGTGTACGCCAATTCAAGGTCAGCAGTAGCACCAGCTTCTTGCATGTGGTAGCCAGAGATGGAGATCGAGTTGAACTTCGGCATCTTCTCTGACGTGTACGCGAAGATGTCAGAAATGATGCGCATTGAAGGCGTTGGTGGGTAGATGTAAGTGTTACGCACCATGAACTCTTTAAGAATGTCGTTCTGAATAGTTCCCTGAAGTTGATCAGGGGTAACGCCTTGCTCTTCCGCAGCAACGATGTACAGCGCCAAGATTGGCAATACTGCACCGTTCATAGTCATCGACACACTCATCTCGCCCAACGGAATACCGTCGAACAACTGACGCATGTCCAAGATCGAGTCAATCGCTACACCAGCCATGCCAACGTCGCCACTCACGCGTGGATGGTCAGAGTCATAACCACGGTGCGTTGCCAAGTCGAAGGCAACCGACAAACCCTTTTGGCCTTGGGAAAGGTTACGACGGTAGAACGCATTTGATTCAGTTGCTGTCGAGAAACCTGCGTACTGACGCAGGGTCCATGGCTGGTTGACATACATGGTTGGGTACGGTCCGCGCAAGAACGGAGCAAGACCAGGCAATGTGCGCAGGTGGTCAAGGCCTTCAAGGTCTGCAGCTGAATACAACGGTTGTACGTCAATGCCTTCCGGTGTTTCCCACACCAACTTGTCAGGCTCTGAACCTGTCAGTTTGGTAACCGCATCAACCCAAGCTGCGCGATCGTTGTGAGCAACCCGCGGGCCAAGCTCAATACCAGTGAAATCAGGAACGGTCGTCATTTCAGACTCCCAACGTGGTGTGTAGGCGTTGCAGGGTGGAAAGAACATCGACTCCCATATATGCGAAGTCATCAATGCCAGCAGCTTCATAATCAGCCTTGGCATCTCCAGGGCGACCCGCGAGGTACACGAACTTCGCACCCGCAGCTTTCAATGCTGTTGCATAAGCGATTGCTTGTTCGCCATATGCAGCATCGGTTCCGCAAATCACAGCAGCCTGAGCCCCAGAAGCCTTGAATGCGGCAGCGGCAGCTTCGGCATTTTCGTAACCACCATCACCAACGGAATCAACACCACCGGTACCGAATACGTTGCTGGAGAAGGTTGCTCGAGCAACATACGAAGGGCCAGTACCAATATTTGCTAAAAAGATTGTTGGCGTGACCTTGGCGCCCTCAGCAGCTGCACGAAGTGCTTCATATGGTTCAGCAAGTCGACGCGCCTTCAAAGGATTCGCTGTTGTTGCCGTACCTGGCAAGCGAATGCCTTCGCGGGTATCTGCCGCAGGTGCCGTTGATACTTCTGGACGACGCTCGCCGATCAATGGGAATTCGCTCACACCGGTAATTGGTTGCTTGCGGGTGGCAATCAACTTGTCGCGCTTTGCGGCAACTTCAGCGACCTGCAGCTGATAGGAGCCTTTGGCCAGCACCGCCACTAAGCCACCTTCGGCTTCAATAGTTTGGAAGCCCTTCCAACCCACTGCTGCAAACGCATCTGTCAGCGTTTCGACGTAGTAACTACCGCCGGCAGGGTCCATCACGCGACCAATGCCAGATTCGTCTTGCAGAAGTAGCTGAGTGTTACGTGCCAGACGACGACCAAGGTCACTTGGCAATCCGGTTCCGCTGTCAAAGGCAGCAACGGTCAACGTGTCGGCTCCACCGACAACCGCACCAAGGGTTGCTGCAGTTCCGCGAAGCAGGTTCACCCATGGATCAACCACGGTGAGCCAACGACCACCGGCGTGGGCTGCAACCTGAACAAGGCCTGGATATTGCGCATCAACGGTGAGGCCGCTTGCTTGCAACACCGTTGACCAGCAATGGCGAAGGGCACGTACTTTGGCGATGGTGGCGAAGACGTCGACATCTGCTGCAACCTCAAGCACGATGTGACTGGCCGCGGTAGCAATGTCCACGCCTGCTTGTGTCATCGCACGCAGGTAGGTCGTAGCGCTGGCTAGAGCAAACGCGAGCTCTTGGCCTTCGCTAGCGCCTGCTTCAGCGGCGACTACTGATGAAGCGCGGAACACTCGAAGACGTGGAGTAGTCGAAGTCTGCACAAGTGAGACTCCCTCAACGATGGCCTCATTAAGCCCTTGAGGGACTTCTCCGTGTGTTGCCAACGCGGCAATCGGATCGATGCCAAGGCAACCAGCAGCCTGAACACCCTTAACTCCCCGATCAGCGAGAATCAAATTGAGCCACTCTGCCGCAAGGATTGAATATGCACCTGCGCGGATGGAAACTGGCGCAATATCAAGAAGAACCTCGTTGAGCACTCGGTCAAGGTCAGCCTGAGTGCGAACACTGATGCCACCGCCTTCACCGTCAAGATCAAGGATGAGTTCCAAGCTGGTAGCTCCGTTGCGAAGCTCAGTCAGCGCATGAGCGTTGGCCACAGCTACATCTGGGTGTGTTACGCAGGCGCGGATATCCCAAGCCCCATCAACGCGCGGAGCGATCTGGCCGCCACGACTTAATGGCGCAAAGCCAGGGAAACCAGATTCATCGTGTTCCACCGCGATGTCATCAGCCGTGTAGAGCGGCTCAATGCGGATGCCATCAAGAGTGGTGGAAACCAAAATCTTGTCGAAGTCACCACCCTTAATTGCCTTGTCGACCTCAACTAGCCAGGCCTCGCGGGTGGGTTCTTCAAATTCGCCGGCCAGTACAAGGCCATTAGAGGACGCAGTCACAATTCCAACCCTACTCATGACTCAGGTGGCCCCTAGGGGCCACCTGAGCTGTAAACGTAATCATTAACCCGACGTTACTCGTCGTGGTCACGAACCCGGATCTTGCTGCCAAGCCAGCGAAGTGGATCGTATTTCTCGTCAGCTACACGCTCTTTCATCGGGATCAACGCGTTGTCGGTGATCTTGATGTGCTCTGGGCAGACCTCAGAGCAGCACTTGGTGATGTTGCAGTAACCAAGGCCGAGCTCCTCTTGAGTAAGTTTCTTTCGATCCAAGGTGTCAAGCGGATGCATATCGAGTTCTGCCGCACGCATCAAAACGCGTGGGCCCGCAAAGACCGGCTTGTTCTCGTCATGGTCACGAACCACATGGCAGGTGTTTGTGCACAGGAAGCACTCAATGCACTTACGGAACTCTTGACTGCGCTCAACGTCGACCTGTTCCATGCGGTACTCACCTGGCTTGAGATTTTCAGGTGGCGAGAATGAAGGAACCTCGCGAGCCTTCTCGTAGTTGAACGAAACATCGGTGACGAGGTCGCGAATAACTGGGAACGCGCGAATTGGCGTGACTGTGATGGTCTCTTCCTCTTCGAAAGTATTCATCCGAGTCATACACATGAGGCGTGGACGACCGTTGACTTCCGCGCTACATGAACCGCACTTTCCTGCCTTGCAGTTCCAGCGGATGGCAAGATCACTTGCCTGTTCTGCTTGAACACGGTGAAGCACATCAAGAACCACTTCACCCTCATTGACGTCAACGGTGTAGTCAACTAGCTGACCTTCACCTGCATCTCCTCGCCAGATGCGAAAGTTTGCTGAGTAACCCATATCAGGATGTCCTTTGCATTAGGGAGTTGAGTTCTTCTTCGGTCATGTATTTCGAAAGTTCGCCTTCGTCGAAGAGAGCGGCTAACTCCGGGGTCATCATTGGCAATGGCTGCTTAAAGATCTCGACGTTTTGACCTTCAGCGCGCAAGATCAAATTGAACTTACGCCATTCGGCGTCCATGCCTGGGAAGTCGTCACGAGTGTGTCCACCACGTGATTCTTCGCGCGTAAGCGCAGAAAGTGCCACACACTGGGAAACCAGTAACTGCTTTGGCAGATCCAGTGCCAGGTGCCAACCTGGGTTGTAACCGCGCCCGCCCGTGACCTGCATATTGGCCATACGCACTTTGAACTCTTCAATTTTCGCAAGGGCTTCAACGATCTCTGATTTGGTCCGGATAATGCCAACCAAAGAGTTCATCATGTCTTGCAGATCAGCCTGAATGGCGTACGGGCTTTCGCCGCTCGTATTTGTGAACGGAGCCAGTGCCCAGTCGATGGCTTCTTGCAAATCAGCGTCGCTCACCGTAGGTGCTTGGACCGTGTCAACGTACTCGGCTGCATACAAACCTGCACGACGTCCAAAGACCAACAAGTCTGAAAGTGAGTTGCCACCGAGGCGGTTTGAACCGTGTAGACCTCCACCCACCTCGCCAGCTGCAAATAAACCACGGGCTCCGATTGCTGCCTGGGTGTCTGCATCAACTTCAACGCCACCCATGACGTAATGACAGGTCGGTCCAACTTCCATTGGCTCCTGCGTGATGTCAACGTCAGCAAGTTCCTTGAACTGATGCCACATCGAAGGCAACTTGGCCTTGATCACGTCTGCAGGAAGGCGCTTGGAAACGTCGAGGAAAACACCGCCATGCGGCGATCCACGGCCGGCCTTGACCTCAGAGTTAATGGCTCGGGCAACTTCATCACGTGGCAACAACTCTGGCGGGCGAAGGTTGTTATCAGGATCGGTGTACCAGCGATCAGCTTCTTCTTCAGTGGTTGCGTACTTGCTCTTGAAGACATCAGGAATGTAGTCGAACATAAAGCGTCGACCTTCAGAGTTCGTAAGAACGCCACCGTCACCGCGAACTGATTCAGTTACGAGAATGCCCTTGACCGATAGTGGCCAGACCATGCCTGTTGGGTGGAACTGGAGGAACTCCATATTCATCAAATTGCCGCCGCATTCAAGCGCCATGGCATGACCGTCTCCGGTGTACTCCCACGAGTTTGAAGTGACCTTGTATGACTTGCCAATTCCACCGGTGGCAAGGATGACGGCCGAAGACTCAAAGAGCACGAACTGACCGCTTGGGCGCCAGTACGCCAATACGCCAGCAACCCGGCTATTTTCACCTTCGTCAGTCATGAAAATTTTGGTGACAGAGCACTCAGCGAAGATCTTGAGTGCATCTTCGTAGCTGCCTGATTCCTTCTTATCGATTTGCTGCAAAGCAACGATGCGCTGCTGCAACGTGCGAATCATTTCAAGGCCGGTGCGGTCACCTACGTGAGCAAGCCTTGGGTATTCATGGCCGCCGAAGTTACGCTGGCTGATCTTGCCATCTTTGGTGCGGTCGAACAGCGCACCCCAAGACTCAAGTTCCCAGACGCGATCTGGCGCTTCCTTTGCATGCAATTCAGCCATGCGGTACTGGTTGAGGAACTTGCCGCCACGCATAGTGTCACCGAAGTGCACCATCCAGTTGTCTTTATCGTTGACATTGCCCATTGATGCGGCGATGCCACCTTCAGCCATAACAGTGTGAGCCTTGCCAAAGAGTGACTTGCTCAACACAGCAACGGTCTTACCTTTTTCTCGCGCTTCAATAGCTGCGCGCAAACCTGCACCACCCGCACCAATAACAACGACGTCGAATTTGTAACGCTCGATCTGTTCCATGAGTCAGATTCCTTCGTTGACTTAGAAGAAGTAGAAGTTAGTGATGGCGCCTGAGGCAACTTCACGGACGTAGAGGTCTGCGAGTGCCACACCAATGAGAGAAATCCAAGCAAAGCGAGGGTGGTGAGGGTTGAGCTTTGAAACGAAGGTCCAAGCCTTGTAGCGCACTGGGTGTTTCGAGAAATGCTTCAACCGTCCGCCAACTACATGGCGGCATGAATGGCACGACAGCGAGTAAAGCCACAGGAACGTCGCATTGAGAAGCAACACAATCGTGCCGACACTCATATGACCCCAGGCGCCATCGGCATTGCGGAAGGCAATGATCGCGTCGTAGGTCAAGAGCACGTTAAAGACCAAACCGGCGTAGAAGAAGTAGCGGTGACTGTTGTTCAAAATCAATGGAAAACGGGATTCACCTGTGTACTTTGTGTGTGGTTCAGAGACAGCACACGCAGGCGGTGACAACCAAAATGAACGGAAATACGCCTTGCGGTAGTAGTAGCACGTCAAACGGAAACCAAGTGGGAAGACCAGAATGAGCAGCGCTGGCGAAAGCATCCACCAAGATCCAATTGGCATCCAATGGCTTGAGCCTTCGACACAACTTGTGGCCAAACATGGCGAGTAGAACGGCGAGATCAACGGCTCGCTGAAGTAGTAGGCATTTTCAAAAGCACGCCATGTTGAATACACAATGAAGCTCAGCAGCACCGTCACGGTGACTGCAGGCATTAACCACCAGCGATCAGTTCGAAGAGTTCGCACCCCGATGTTGGCTTTAGTGGGAATTGGTGCGGCCGAAGGTGTGTCCAGAGAACTACTCACGGAGTGGCCCTTTCAGGTTTCGAAATACACGAGGTGAGCCCGAGTATAGGGCCACAGAAGAAGGGCGTAACCCTCGAGAAGGTGCGAAATGTGTCACACGAAATCCTCACAATTGACCCCGATGTACAGTCTTTATTTGTCTCCTAGAACGCGCATAAATCCTTCAGGAATCAAGACATCGCTTCGATCTAGGGAGGATGCCGATTGCTTTCCAAGGCCTAGCAGCGTTGAATCGAATCCGTTGCGCATCACATCAAGCACGTTTTCAACACCAGCTTGACCATTGGCTGCTAAGCCCCAGAGATACGCGCGGCCTAACATGACAGCCTTCGCCCCCAGGGCAACAGCCTTGACTGCATCACTGCCACGTCGAATGCCGCCATCAAGTAACAATTCAACCTGATCGCCAACTGCGTCTGCAATCACTGGCAGTGCGCGAATGCTCGCCGGGGTGCCATCAATGTTGTTACCACCATGGTTAGAAATCGAAATAGCGCTGACTCCCGCATCTACTGCGCGACGAGCATCATCAAGACGCATGATGCCCTTGAGCATGAATGGGCCATCCCATTGTGAACGCAGCCAAGCCACGTCTTCCCAACTTGGTGGAGGTGTCTGCATCCACTCGCCATACGCCTCGAAGAATGTCGGAGCCTTTTCTCCCTTGCCCACCATGTTTGGTACCGATAAGGCTGGTGGTCGCCCTGTCTTGACGTAGTTCCACACCCAACGCGGGCTCGTAACCGCCTCTGGGAAGTTCTTCACCATAGTTTTGAGATCAATACGGTCGGGAATCTGTGGGCTACCCCAGTCACGTCCATAAGCAAATGACCAATCCAGGGTCAAGATAATTCCCGCAGCTCCTGCTTCTTTCGCGCGATGCAATCGCTGCTGGATTACTTCGCGCGATCCTGACCAATAAATTTGAAAGAAGACCTGGGAATTTACGGCGGTGACTTCTTCAATTGGCTTGCTTCCAAAAGATGACAAACCCACCGCTGTACCTCGCGCTGCTGCGGCGCGTGCGACGGCTACTTCACCATCGGGATGTACAGCCTGCACACCTGTTGGAGAGATCATCACGGGCATAGAGAGATCTTGGCCCAACACATGAACGCTCAGATCACGCTGCGCATATTGACCAGCAACGTGAGGCGCAAATCCCAGTTCGGCATAGGCAGCAAGGTTGTCATCCAAAGTGCTGCCACGCTCTGATCCTGCGATCAGTGCCTTGTACACCGACTTGGGTATGCGCTTTTGCGCCCGTTGCCGTGCTATCTCAACTGTTTCAAACCATTCATTTGCCATGACGTTTCACTTCTCTTATCGGTTTAATCAGCGAGACAAACTTGAAACTGCAACTTCATTGGGATCAAAACCTGCAAGCGGGTCTTCGGCACATGCCGGGACCGGCGCATTCTTTGGCTTGAGCACTATAAGCGGGATGCTTCGGCTGTGATCGGCAATTGGCTTGGGGAGTACGGCGTCACCTCGGTTAGCCAAGGCTTGCTCGCCATAACCAACAACACATTCTGGATCTGGTCCATCGAGCGGCAGACCAGTGAAGAACTTCGCTGCCATGCAACCACCTCGGCATGAGCTGTAATGATCACAGGATGCGCAGGCACCACCGGTTTGTGGTTCGCGAAGACTGCTAAATAACGCAGATTCACGCCAGATCGGGGTGAATCCGCCAGCATCGCGAAGGTTTCCGGCCAGGAACTCTTCATGGATAGCAAAGGGGCAGGCATACACATCGCCAATAGGGTCGATCAGACACACCACGCGACCTGCACCACACAGGTTCAACCCCGGTAGTGCTTGGCCGTATGCGGAAAGATGGAAGAACGAGTCACCGGTCAGCACTTCACCTGAGTGCTGCACAAGCCAGTCATAAAGTTCGCGCTGCTGACCCGGAAGTAAATGCAACTCATCCCACGTGTCTGCACCGCGACCCGAAGGGCGAAGGCGAGTGAGCCGAAGCGAAGCTCCACGGTCATCGGCAAGCTTCTTGAACGCATCAAGCTGCGAAACATTGTGACGAGTGACTACAACAGAAATCTTGAAGTCAGACGCACCCGCTTCAGCCAAGTTGTCGAGTGCTTGTAAAGCTGTCTTGAACGAACCTTCACCGCGAACTGCGTCATTGACTTCTGCAGTCGCGCCATCAAGTGATATTTGCACATCGACGTAGTCGGTTGCGGCGATTCGAGCCGCCGCCTTCTTATCAAGACGTATGCCGTTAGTTGAGAACTTGACACCAACCTTGTGTGCGATGGCGTAATCAACAAGCTCCCAAAAATCTGAACGCACCGTTGGTTCGCCACCGCCAATATTGACGTAAAAGACTTGCAAACGCTCAAGTTCATCGATCACTGCTTTAGCTTCGGCAGTGCTGAGTTCACGAGGATCGCGTCGACCTGAACTTGAAAGGCAGTGAACACAAGCCAAGTTGCAAGCGTAGGTCAATTCCCAGGTTAAGCAGATCGGTGCATCAAGGCCGCGTTCAAACTCAGCAAGCAGATCACGGCCGGTAGCCACTGTTGAAGCGCTCATTTGGATTCTCCTGCAACACGTGGGGTCAACATTGACGTTTCAACAAGCCGGGCCAGCGCCTGAAGATAACGATCACGATCGACTTCAGGCACATTGGCAAATTCAAGAGCTGCTCGAGCAGAAGGTGCAGCTGGTAGCGCATCAATAACGCGCTGGAGTACCGGGTCTTTCACGAAGGTCAGACGACGCGTTCGGAAGTCGTAGAGCAAGGCACCAAAACGTTCGGGTCGTACGGCTACCGATTCATGAAGTGACCATGCGGCATCCGCATCGAAGCCCAATTCGACGGTAGGAACAGACATGTTCGGCTTAGTACACGCCGCACATGCCGTCAATTGAGACATCTTCAAGCAGGTCTTCAACGACGGTTTCAACCACTACTGATGCAGGTCCAGTGTTCATGAATTCCTCCAAAAGGATGCAATTATCTTCTTCAGGCGACAGAGTAGTGGCACTGAGTGCAATAAGCACAGGAGACCAAGAGATCGCTTTTGTGACTCAGGTCACTTGCATGGAGGGAGTGGGGCCAACGATGACGACCCACCCTGACCTGCGGCCGGTGGCTGGCCGCCCTCCTGTGACTACCCACGATGAGTTGTGCCAAATCGGCCTGCATCTCTTCGTCAATCAGGGTTTTGACAACACCAGCGTTGATGACATCGCCTTGACTGCCGGGATTAGCCGACGCACCTTCTTTCGCTATTACGAATCTAAAGCCGATGTGGTCTGGGGCGACTTCGACGATGCCCTCTCGGGCTTGAAGTCCAATCTCCATGCGATTCCACGATCGGTCCCCCTGATGGATGCATTGCGCCAAGCCGTGGTTGCCTTCAATGCTTTAGCCCCAGACCAGGTAGCACCCCACCGGGCACGTATGCAACTCATCTTGAGCGTTCCGGCACTCACTGCTCGGTCGAGCATTCGCTATGCCCAATGGCGAGCAGTGATCGAAGAGTTCGCCGCCGATCGACTCAGCCTTCCAAGTGATCACCTCATTCCTCGCAGCATTGGACACACCGCCCTTGGCGCAGCTCTTGCTGCCCATGAACAGTGGCTCCAAGATGAGTCTTCAGACCTTTCCGCTTTACTTGATCTTGCATTCACTGCATTAGCCAACGGATTTAAGGAAGTCACATGACCACACCTCGCCCCGTAGCCGTTGTCACTGGCGCAGCTCGCGGCATCGGTGCGGCAGTTGCACTTGTCCTGGCAAAGAACGGTTGGGATCTCGTACTTGGGGATGTTTCTGATCCTAAATCAGTTGCAGGATTGAGCTACCCGCTCGCATCGCAAGAAGATCTGCTCGACAGTGCAGATCTGTGTCGAGATGAAGGCGCTGAAGTGGTCACCGCAATTTGCGATGTGCGCAGCGCGAAAGATGTGAATGCACTTGTAGCACTTGCGGGTGATCGCCTTCAAGTAGCCGTTGCTGTTGCCGGCATCATCGCAACTGATGGCTGGGCTTGGGAACAATCACGTGAATCCTTTGATCTTGATCTTGCCGTGAATTTGTATGGCGTGGTCAATCTCGCGCAAGCAGCAATCCCCGTGCTCTTGCAATCACCCACCCCTCAGTTGTGCCGCTTTGTTGCGGTTACCTCATCGGCGGGCGAACGTGGCTTGCCACAACTAGCCTCATACGTTGCCGCCAAGCACGCTGCTGAAGGTTTCGTGAAGTCCCTTGCTGCTGACCTTGGATCAACTGGCATCACTGCCAACACGGTTCTGCCTGGTAGCACCAAGACGCAGTTACTCAATCGCACCGCAGCGGCATATGACCTCAAATCCGCTGATGGCTTTATCCAAAACCAGCGGCTTGGCCGGTTACTTGAACCAAGTGAAATCTCATCAGCTGTTGCGTGGCTGTGCTCCCCTGCTGCTTCAGGCACCACCGGATTGTCCTTGAAGGTTGACGGTGGGTTTCACGGGTGAGTGAACTCAAAAACCTCACGTGGCCGGATGCGGAAATTGTCAATCGCGAAGTACTGATCATTCCGCTCGGAAGCATTGAACAACACGGCCCGCATTTACCTCTTGATACTGACAGTGTGATTGCGCAAGCAATTGCACGTGAACTTCACGCTCGCAACAACACATCGGGTTTGGCTCCCTTGGTTGCTTATGGAGCAAGCGGTGAACACAGCGACTTCCCTGGCACCCTTTCCATTGGCACGGCCGCACTGACCACAGTGCTCACCGAACTCGTTCGCGATGCAAGTCGCTATTGGAAAGCTGTGCTCTTCGTGAATGGTCATGGTGGAAACAGTGAAGCGCTCAATGCAGCGCTTGCGTTGGCCAATGCAGAGAGTTATCTCGCAGCGGCAACTGGGTTACGCGGAGACCCAACGGATACGCATGCGGGCTATCAAGAAACTTCCTTAATGCTGCATCTTGATCCAACTCGCGTTCACCTTGAACGTGCAGAGCCAGGTCATACGGCACCACTGGCTGAAATACTTTTAACGATGCAAGAAAAGGGAGTGCGTGAAATCAGTGCCAATGGGATCTTGGGTGATCCCACACAGGCATCACGCACATTGGGGGAACAATTATTCAACCAAGCCGTCGAGCAAGCAATCACACATTACGACGCACTCACTTCACGATTCTGAGGTCTTTCCACGCTTACTCGGGAGCGGGAACCGCACCTGCGGTGAAAGAACCCGAAGGGTGCGACGTCGCGCGCTTTGCACGAGCACGCCCGAGCCGTACGCAGCATCTGCCAGAAGTCGCATTCCTACAAAACGAACCGGGTCAATCCGTGGCTTTGTCATGTGCCACTCATGCAATAACGGCAACACCATGGCAGCTGCAGCTAGCTTCGCCGCTCTGCCAGTGACACCCTTTGCACGTGGCGCAGCGGCAAGCATCACCCAACCAAGGGGCCAATATTCGCGTCGCAACACATGACCCACGGCGTGTACATCTGCTTGCAAGGTTTTTGCCACGAAGAACGGAGTAAGCACGACCGGTGCGTGTTCTCGATGAAGCTTGTCTTGCAACACATGAGTGGCAGTACCCAGTGCTGAAAGGGTGATACCTGGCTGCAGCATTACAAGCCCTGCTGCCGCAATCAGATTCCAACCGGATAATCGCGCTGGGGTCAATGCACCTGGATGACGGATATCGAGATCAACGGCAGAGGTTCCATAATCGAAGCGACGCTTAAGTAACTCAAGGAAATCTCCACGCAATTCATGCTCAACGATGACCTGCGGTTCATAACGAACCTGCCAGCCATCTTCAACCATTTGCCAAATGAAATCCACATCTTCACCAAGACGAAGATCTTCATCAAAGCCGCCTGCAGGAATTGCACTGCGTCGAACAATCAACACTGCGGCGGGCAGGTAGGCCAACTGTCCACCGATACGCACTACTTCGGCATGGTCACCCATATCTAACGCACTAGCGACCGCTTCAAATTTGGTCGTCAAGTTTTCATCTTCAATACGAGGTCGAATGCGTGGTGCTACTGCGCCAACATGTGGATCGTCAAACAATGGCATCAAAGAATCAAGCCAGGTCGATGCAACTGTGCAATCCGAGTCAACAAAAGCAATGAACTCTGAACTTGTGAATTGAATACCTGTGTTGCGAGCAGCTGCAGGGCCACCGTTGGAATTACGAACAGTCAACTTCGCTCCGTGCTCCCCAACGACTTTGGCCACCGATGGCGCGTCATCTGAACAGTCATCAACAACGAGCACGTGCGTGCCATGTAGTGATCGCAAACAGTCCCCGAGCTCCACTACCCGATCGTGTGCCGGCACCACCACAGTCAGATCCCAACTGTGTTGACGGTATTGGGCTCGTGGATGGGCAAGGCCGCGATGCACCAATGCTCGTGCTGCTCGGACGTCGTTTTCACCGGAAGGTCGAAGGCCTTGCACTCCAGCCGCAACAAGTTCCTTCGCGAATGCCTGCATTGCTGGCTTCAAGCGAATTAATCCCCATGGTGAACCGCCTGTTGCATAAGTCGCGTTGGACCACAACCGCGCGCGTTGATCCCACACCACAACCGGTGAGTGCTCAACTGTCATTAGGGAGGCCCTTCAGGAATTCTTAACCAGCGCGGATTCATATCGTGACAGAAAACAAGTTGGGTGCAACTCCCAAAGGAGCTGCACCCAACTGAGTTTGCTAAGGCTTACTGAGGTGCACCTGAATTGCTGGCTGCTAGCAATCCGCCGCCATCAACCTTAATCTGCTGACCAGTCACGTAGCGTGATTCGTCAGAAGCCAAGAACAACACCACATTGCTGATGTCAATTGGCTCAACATAAGGAATTGGCATGCGCTGCAACGCATGGAAGGCCTTAGTTGCCTGCTCGCGAGTTGGGTTCTCGAGATCTGGACGGAAGGTCCTGTACATCGCTGGACTGTGCAGCATGTCAGTGTTGCAGTTCGTGGGGTGAACAGCGTTCACGCGAATGCTCAATGGAGCCATATGCATTGCTAGGTCATGAACCATGCGAGCTACGCCACGCTTTGCGTGTGAGTATCCGCCACCGCCAGGACCACTGGACGGAGTGTCGGTGCCACCTGGCATCAAACCGGCAACCGAACCGATGCCAATCATTGATGCACCGGCCTGCATGTGCTGGAAGGATGCTTCGAATGCGGTGATGACACCACCGAGCATGACCTGGACTGAGTCAAACCAAGCCGTTGGTGGAATCTCACGACCAAGAGGTGCAATACCTGCGTTGGCTACCACCACTTCAAGGTGGCCAAGCTCGCTCACACCTGCGTTGACTGCGTCGATCACTGCGGTGCGATCACGAACGTCTGTCTGGAAGGTCACGATGCGGCGGCCAAGGGCTTCAACGATGCGCTTGGTTTCTGCGAGATCCTCCAGGCCAGCCTGTGGGTAGTTCACGGTGGCGAGGTCTTGGCACCAGTCCAGCGCAATGATGTCGGCGCCTTCTTCAGCCAACTTCACCGCGTGACTGCGTCCTTGTCCGCGAGCAGCACCTGTGACTACTGCAACCTTGCCTTCGACCCGACCGGCCATGTGTAACTCCTTATGAGAATGAAAAGAAGCGGACAAAATGAAGTTCTGTCTCGCGAGTGAGACGACGCTAGCAATGAATGCAGCGGGCCACAACTGTTTTTTCGAACCAGTTTCGCCCGATTTATGCAGACAGCAGGGTGGCTTTGGCCTCATCAATTGAGGTGCTGGTCTGCAGCATGGTGCGGGTGGACATCACGATGCGAGGCGCACTGATGCCTACGGTCCCAATGAAGCGATCCTCATCGCTATAGAGCACCACAAGCTTGTCTTTATTTGGTCCTAGATGCATCACGTGTGTTTCATAGGAACCCCCTGGCCAGCCAAGCGCCTGGAGCTTGAGGCCATACATGTCACTCCAGAAATATGGCAGATCATGAAGTTGCTCAAGCGGGTCATCACCGCTGGCCAAAATATTGGCTGCCACAACTCGGGCTTGATCAATCGCTGAGGTCCAGTGCTCGTGGCGGCCTTCACGACCAGTAGTTGACTTCCAATGCGCGACATCTCCGACGGCAAACACATCAGTTGCAGAAGTACGGCCAGACGAATCACAACGCACACCATTGTCGATGTGAAGCCCAGATTCTTTCAGCCATTCAATAGTTGGGGCGACACCTAAACCAACGACGACTGCTGCGGCCTCAACAACTTCACCCGTTGAGAGTTCCACCCCCTCGAGCTTTTCATCGCCAATCAGGCGAGTAACAAGCGAATCACAGTGAAGGTCAACGCTATTTTCGCGATGCAAGTCAGCAACATATTTTCCGATGAACTCACCGACAGGTAACTGCAATGGGGTTGAAAGTGCTTCAATCATTGACACTTCGGCCCCCATTGACCGAGCAGTTGCGACTACTTCGCAGCCAATAAAGCCACCTCCGATCACCACTAAACGGCCACCGCGGCGAATATCGGCTGCAATGCGTTTGGAATCTTCAAAGGTCCGTAAAACATGCAGCCCCTCGCGTACTGGTGCTCCGCCAAGGAGTCGCGGGTGTGCGCCGGTTGCGATCACAAGAACGTCGTAGTCCACTGTGGCGCCATCTGCGGTCGTAACCGTGTGCGCGACAGTGTCAACACCCACAACTTCAGTACTCAATTGCAAATCCACATTCAGTGCGGCCAACGCCTCTGGTTCCAGCAAGAATGGTGGCGTTGCGTCATCCTTAGCCAGCGCACCTTTGGACAGCGGTGGACGGTCATATGGCGGAAGACTTTCTGCACCCAACATCACGATGCGTCCGGTGTGACCCAGTCGGCGCAACTCTTCAGCTGTACGAATACCTGCAAGCCCCGCGCCAACGATTACAACGACACCGTTTGCCTTCACCAGATCCCCTTCGCTGTTCTTGGAGCGACACCTTACGGGCTCAGCAAATTCCATATCTATTGACGAATTTCCTTAATTGTCTCTACCGTGAGACAACTCCAAGACTTAATAGTAGATTTTGTCTCTCAGTTCCTGACCAGAGGAAATTTCGTGACTGCGACCGTCAATGCTCTCAATCAAACAGTTCAACAACGCCTTGATGCCGGGCTGATGGAACATCTTCAGACACTTGAAGGCACCGACATCAATGACGTCACTGTTGAAGCAGTTGCTAACGCTGCGGGAGTCTCACGGGCTACCGCGTATCGATACCTAGGTTCACGCGAAGAACTTCTGCGTCGCGCAGCCCTTGCCCTCGTGAGCAGTCACGCGGACCAATGCCGTGATGCAGTCGCGCGAGCAACCACAGTGGCGCAGCAAGTCGAAGAAACCTTTGCCTTCACTATTCGTCAAACAATTCAAGACCGCCACCTGCAGATGCTGATGAAATCCCCTCGCACGGCTGGGTTAATTGAAGCCGTGCAGGAACTCATGGCATCGATTCTGCTGCCCACGTTGCAGGAAGGTCAGCGAGCCGGACAGGTCCGCGATGACCTCTCCGCCGATGAACTCATCATCTGGTTACTGGAGCAGCTGCATTTGCTCACGCGCAAACGCCTGACCGAAGATCAAAGCCGCCAGTGGGTACAAACCTTTGTGATCCCAGTGCTTGATCCGCCAGGAAATGCCGATGGCCGATTGCGCTCACAGGTCCGGGCACTCCTGGATGATGTTCAAGGTCGACTTCAAGAAGTGAACGTCTCAATCGTGGCCGGGCGGTATACCTTTCGAGCCTAATTCGTCTCACCTTCCATGAGGTGCGAGACCGTGATCGTGATCTCTCTCATGAGATGTCTCATGAGTGAGTCTCAAGGCTTGATCCTGTGTAGTTGCCTCACAAGTCTGGGAAATCATTGAGGATCCACCCCCTCAAACCCTTGCTCCAACTCGGCCCACGAAAGTATGCTCCGGTGTCATACCGCTAGGACGATCGACCATGGTTGTCTCTCAGGTGATACACACGGTCGTGTTGTCGCTTGAACTAGTGCAAGAAATTTAAGGGAGCCCACAGGTGGCGTACGTCATCACCGAAAAATGCATTGACGTCCTTGACCGGACATGCACGAAAGAGTGCCCAGTCGACTGTATTTACGAAGGCGACCGCATGCTCTACATCAATCCAGACGAATGTATTGACTGTGGCGCCTGTGAACCAGTGTGCCCTAGCGAAGCAATTCACTACGAAGAAGAACTTCCCGAAGACATGAAGCACTGGCAAGCAGATAATGAACTCTTCTTTATCGATGTGCTTGCTGGCCGCGACGCACCACTGGGCAAGCCCATGGGTGCTCGCAACACCGGACGCATTGGCGTCGACACTGAACTTGTACGCAATAGTCCAACGAAGTAAAGCTGAAGGAGATCACGATGGCGCAATCATCAACGCAAGAGCCGCGGCCAGTTTCGCCGTTTGCGGCATGGCAAGCAGAGCGTTCATCTGATCCACGCGGTTACTACGCAAACTTGCGTAAGGAAGGTCGCATTGACTTCAAGACGCACCGCTGGGCAGGTGGCAAGAAGGGCCCAACGGCTGCAGTCCTTCACCGCGATGACATCGGTCAACTCCTTCGCGATGTCGACACCTACTCCAGCGAAGTATTCGCATACGGCCCAGATGTGCATGCAATTCCACAGGAGATTCAGGCTCCGCTGCACACCACATACCGTCGCTTACTTGATCCACTCTTCTCACCAAAGAAGATGGCGGAACTTCAACCAAAGGTTGAAGTGGCTGTCAATAAGTTCATCGACGCTTTCATCGATAACGGTGAAGTAGAAGTCAACGAAGGGCTTGCAGTGCCGCTGCCTTGCTTGACCTTCCTTGAACTCCTTGGTCTTCCGTCAGATGAACTCCAGATGTTGGTGTACTGGAAAGACATTTTGATTCGTCCAGAAATCGTTGGCGGCTCATTCTCCGAAGGCCAGCGCATTCAGGCAGAAGTGGTACCGCAGATGTTTGGTCGCTTCGCTCTAGAGATTGAAGATCGCAAGGTCAACCCACGCGATGACTTGATCACCTACTTCTCTACTACCGAAGTTGATGGCCGCAAGCTCACCGAAGAAGAGCAATGCAGTGTGCTGTTCTTCCTGCTAGCTGCAGGTCTAGATACCGTCACCATCTCATTGCAAGCAATGTTCTATTACATCGCTACCCATCCAGAAACTCAGCAGATGCTGCACGATGATCCTTCCCAAGTTGAGAACGTCGTGGAAGAGCTTCTTCGCTGGGAAACGCCAGTGATGAGTGTGATGCGTGTCGCTAAGGAAGACACCGAGCTGGGTGGTTGCCCAATTGCTAAGGGCACCTTCATGGTGGCTTGCTTGGCTTCAGGCAACGTTGAGGAGGAAGTG
>CAEZWR010000002.1_pt1 | contig 18940 bp, 17 predicted proteins | sample 7265031 | NCBI WGS metagenome assembly CAEZWR01 (sample SAMEA6813887, study PRJEB35770) | uncultured Actinomycetes bacterium | biome: Freshwater; feature: Freshwater reservoir; material: water | place: Czech Republic | collected 2015-11-04 | depth 0.5m m
AACGCTTACAGGGAGTGGAAGGATGTGCTCACTACTACCGATCTAGGAGTGAGTTATGCCAATCGCATCCCCAGAGGTTTATGCCCAAATGCTCGACCGAGCAAAGGCCGGCAAGTTTGCTTACCCAGCAATCAACTGCACCTCCTCGCAGACCATTGTCGCGGCAATGCGCGGCTTTGCTGAAGCAGAGAGCGACGGCATCATCCAGGTTTCATGGGGTGGCGCAGAATTCGCATCAGGCCAAGGCGTCAAAGACATGGTCGCAGGAGCTGCAGCACTTGCTGAGTTCGCACACTCAATTGCAAAGAGCTACAACGTGAATTTCGCGTTGCACACCGACCACTGCCCAATCGACAAGCTCGGCAGCTTCATGGAGCCACTCATTGCGATTTCGCAGGAGCGCGTGAACAAGGGACTCGAGCCACTGTTCCAGTCACATATGTGGGATGGCTCAGCTGTGCCACTTGCGCAGAACATGGAGATTTCGCAGCGGTTGCTCGATGCCTGCCATGCGGCAAACATCATTCTTGAAATTGAAATCGGAGTTGTGGGCGGCGAGGAAGATGGCATTGAAGCCAGTCACGATGCAAAGCTCTTCTCATCAGAAGAAGATGGTCTTGCAACAGCTGCCGCTCTGGGGCTTGGTGAGCGCGGTCGCTATATGGTCGCCGCGACTTTCGGCAACGTGCACGGTGTCTACAAGCCAGGCAACGTAGTGCTGACCCCACATATTCTTCATGACATTCAGAAGGCAGTAGGAGCAAAGTACGGCGTCGACAAACCATTTGATCTGGTTTTCCATGGCGGTTCAGGGTCGCTGTTGAGCGAAATTCGCGAAGCCCTCGACTACGGCGTCGTGAAGATGAACATCGACACTGACACCCAATATGCATTCACTCGCCCAATTGCTGACCACATCTTTAAGAACTACGACGGTGTGTTGAAGATTGACGGTGAAGTCGGAAACAAGAAGCAGTACGACCCACGCGCATACGGCAAGTTGGCCGAAGCGGGCATGGCTGCTCGCGTTGCTCAGGGTTGCGAAGACCTTCGTTCAACTGGAACGTCAATCAAGTAAGTCTCAGTGTTATACGAGAATGCCGGGCAGTAATCGCCCGGCATTTTCATTTACGGGGTCGCACTGGCACTCTTGCCTTATGGATATCAGTAAAGACCTTCTGGGCGGACCACCACCAACCTTGCTTCCTGTTGAAACCGATGTGATCTCTGCGTTTGCTGCAGATGATTCACATGAAGTGGTCGCAGCGCGGCACCCATCAAGCTCACTGGCGTGGGCAGCAATGAGCGATGACGCTTGGGCGGACGGTCGTGTGATTGAGTCTTACGCTTTTGCTCGTGTGGGCTACCACCGAGGTCTTGATGCTTTGCGCCGTAATGGCTGGAAGGGACACGGCCCAGTGCCATGGAGCCATGAAGGCAACCAAGGTTTTTTGCGCTGCTTGAGGGCTCTTGGGCGCGCGGCTACGGCGATTAATGAAACCGAAGAGTCAGTTCGTATTGACGCGTTCTTGACGGATTGCGACCCGAGCATCCCTCGTGACTAATCAATTACCGATTGCCGTTATTGGTGCAGGGATGAGCGGCATTGCCTGCGCTCGGATGCTTCATCAGCACAACGTCCCGTTTCGCGTCATTGATCGCGGTCGCGTAGTTGGCGGGCGAATGGCAAGTCGACGCATTCGCGAATCTGGTACGGCATTCGATGGGCACATCACGGATATTGGTGCTTCCTACTTCACCGTGCAAGATCCAGATTTTGCAACGGTTGTGAATTTATGGATTGACACTGGTGTCGCTCGAGAATGGACCGACGCCTTCCATGTCGCAACTCCTGCAGGCATCAGCGGTATTCGAACTGGCCCGATGCGCTATTCGGCAACCAATGGTTTGCGTTCAATCATTGAACATCAAGCGGAAATACTTCCTACTGAGCTGATTCAACCGTCAACACAGGTTGCAGCGGTTTCTGTTCAAGAGGATCACGTTGTTGTTGATGGTGAGCCATTCAGTGCTGTTGCAGTCTGTGTTCCAGATCCTCAGGCAAAGCAATTCATCGATGCTGCGCTCGCATCGACGCACGAAATTCTCAATCAAATCGATTGGGAAGCAGTAATTGCTGTTACAGCAGTGTTTGAGCCAGATACTTTGCCCAAATTCGATGGCATCTTTGTGAATGAGCATCGGGTGCTCACTTGGATTGCCAATGATGGTCACCGTCGTGGCAATGAAGATCCGGTAGTAGTCGCTCACGTTCATCCAGAACTTGCAGCGCAGTACCTCACTGATCCAGCAGGTGTCATTCCACAAGCACTCGATGCGTTGTTGCCAATTCTTGGTTTGACCGAACATCCGCAGTGGTCATCGGCAATGCGATGGACATTCGCCAAGCCAACATCTGCGCGTCCGGAGCTGTATTCCTTCGATGAGGGCAATCGCATCGGTCTCGCAGGGGATTCATGGGCTGGTGGACCGAAGGTGGAAGCCGCATGGAAGTCAGGGCACGAACTTGGTGTGCATTTGGCACAATGGTGGAACTAAGAGCCGTTGGGTCTTAGCCTTCGGACATGGTCCTTGTTGCGGGAGTGGATTCATCGACTCAGTCCGTCAAGGTTGTCGTACGAGATGCGCACACCGGCGAACTTGTACGTCAGGGTCGGTCGCCCCACCCCGACACAACTGAGGTAAATCCAGAGATTTGGGTCTCGGCTCTCTCAGCTGCAATGAGTGGGATTTTGGACGGCGTAACTGCCATCTCTATTGCCGGTCAACAACACGGAATGGTCGTGTTGGATGAGCATGACCAGGTCATTCGTCCAGCGCTTCTCTGGAATGACACGAGGTCTGCGCAGGATGCCTTGGATCTTGTCGATGAGGAAGGTGGCCCAGAATTCTGGGCGAATGCTGTAGGAAGCGTTCCAGTTGCATCGTTCACTGTTTCCAAGATTCGTTGGTTGGCTCGGAATGAACCGCACAATGCTGCGAGAGTTGCCAAATTAATGCTGCCGCATGATTACCTCACGTGGTGTCTTGCAGGTCAACCTGATGAGTTCTATACGGATAGAGGAGATGCGTCGGGTACTGGATATTGGTCTCCAGCTTTAGGTAGCTATCAATCCGAATTAGTTCAGCGAGCTTTGGGACATGTTCCACAGTTACCGAAGGTTTTAGGTCCGAGCGTGGCTGCATATGAAACTTCGAACGGCGTGATGCTCGGTGCGGGAACCGGCGACAACATGGCGGCTGCGCTTGGCCTCAATGTTCAACCTGGTGACGTCGTGGTTTCACTTGGCACCTCGGGAACAGCATTTGCAGGATCTCGCATTCCAAGTGCAGACCCAACAGGAATAGTCGCTGGCTTTGCTGATGCAACTGGAAATTTTCTACCACTCGTGTGCACACTGAATGCTGCTCGCATTCTCGACTCGACTGCTGCGATGTTGAGAGTCTCACTTGAACGTCTGGGGGAGCTGGCATTGAGTGCCAAGTCGGGTGCGGAAGGCCTAGTACTAATTCCATATTTCGATGGTGAGCGCACGCCAAACCTCCCGGATTCAAGTGGCTCACTGCACGGAATAACCCGCACAAATTTCGTCGATGCAAATATCGCGCGAGCTGCCGTGGAAGGCATGCTCTTGGGAATGGCAGAGGCTGTTGAAGCATTGGAGCAGCAAGGCGTGGTAGCCCAGCGAATCCTGATCATCGGCGGTGCTGCAGCGAATCGTGCCGTCGCTCAGGTTGCCGCAACGATCTTTGCTCAGCCTGTCTTCATCCCAACTCCTGATGAGTACGTGGCACTTGGTGCTGCGAAACAAGCAGCGTGGTGTGTGTCGCAGGAGGCTGCACCTCCGACATGGCATACATCTGGCCAAACGCTTGCTGCACCAGTTTCCACACAGTTCAACGCGGCCTTACTGGATCGCTACCAGAACTATCGAGGCGCTTTGTACGACTTGTCCCGATGAAAGCGATTTCACCTTTGTATTACTAGGAAACCGTGCAAGTTTTTTTTGAAAAATTTCGCAAAACTGTTGTGCGGATGATTGCCGGGCCATATGTTGTGCCGCACAACATATCTATTCCGAGCACTGGGAATGAGAGCGATGAGCGATTTGGAACCCAAGCCAGAACATAAGTTCGCTTTTGGGCTCTGGACAATCGGTCATTCCGGACGTGATCCATTTGGCGAAGCAACCCGACCGCCAATTGACTCCCTGGATTTCATTCGCGGGCTCGCAGAAATAGGCGCCTGGGGCGTTTCGTTTCACGACGACGATCTCATGACATTTGGTGCACCTGAAAAGCAACGTCGCGAGGAACTTGATCGCTTCAAGAAAGGTCTCGAAGAAACCGGGATCGTGTGCTCAATGGCAACCACAAACCTCTTCTGGCATCCGATGTTTAAAGACGGTGCTTTTACGTCGAACGATCGCAATGTTCGACGGCTAGCTATTCAAAAAACGCTACGTAACCTCGACGTAGCTGCTGAACTCGGTGCACCGACTTATGTGTTTTGGGGAGGACGTGAAGGTGTAGAAAGCGCAGCGAGTAAAGAACCCGCTGATGCCCTTTCACGATACAAAGAAGCCCTTGATTTCCTTTGTGGTTACGTGAAAGACAAGGGTTACAACATTCGATTTGCCATTGAACCAAAGCCGAATGAACCGCGAGGCGACACATTCTTGCCAACTATTGGTCACGCGATGTCATTCATTAATCAACTCGAGCACTCGGAGATGGTTGGACTCAATCCTGAAGTCGCGCACGAAACCATGGCGGGGCTGAGCTTCTATCAGGGTGTTGCTCAAGCCATTTGGCAGGACAAGCTCTTCCACATCGATCTCAATGATCAAAAAATTGGTCGTTATGACCAAGATTTTAGGTTTGGTTCAGAAGGCATAAAAGATGACTTCTTTTTAGTGCGCCTTTTGGAATCAACTGGTTACTCGGGTCCCAAGCATTTTGATTGCCGCCCATATCGCAATGAACTTGGTGCAGGTATTTGGGAATTCGCACGGGGGTGCATGCGCACCTATCTCGTTCTCGCTGAGAAAGCTCGCGAGTTCGACAACGATCCCCGCGTTAAGGAAGCACAGGCGTTTGCCGGTGTAACCGAACTCGCGGTACCGACGGTTGGCTCGTATTCACGCGAGGCATCCGACCGGTTGCTGGCTGAGCAATTCGATCCAGAGCAACTCGCGCAGCGAAGCTATGGAAACGAAGCGCTTGATCAGTTAGTCATCGATCGGATTCTCGGCGTCTAGTCGAGTTCCGTCGGGGCAAACGCATGGAATGAAGTCCCTAACCAACATAGACGCAAGGAATCTTGCGAGGAAAGGACAGCTCATATGTCCAAGAAGTTATTCGGAGCAATAGTCGGCATCGCTGCCGCCTCATTGCTCATGACTGCTTGTAGTAGCAGTGACTCAGGAAGCAGTGATGCATCTGCACCTGCAAGCAATGCCAACGCAAAGGTGGGTGTCATTCTTCCGGATGCTGCCTCATCGGCACGTTGGGAGACAGCTGACCGAAAGTTCCTCGAAGAGGCTTTCAACAGCGCTGGAGTTCAATTCGACATTCAGAACGCAAACGGTGACAAGGCAAAGTTCGCCACTATCGCTGACCAGATGTTGGCAAGTGGTGTTACTTCACTCCTGATCGTGAACCTCGACAGCCCATCAGCTGCGGCCGTGATCAAGAAGGCTTCCGACCAAGGCGTCCCAGTCGTTGACTACGACCGACTAACCCTCGGTGGCGGAGCCAGCTACTACGTGTCATTCGACAACGTTGCAGTGGGCACCAAGATTGGTGAAGGCCTGGTTACCTGTATGACCAACAATGGAAATACCAGCGGACCTGTTGCACTTCTTAATGGTTCACCAACTGACAACAACGCAACCTTGTTCAAGGAAGGTTACGAGAAGGTCATTAAGGACGCTGGTTACACAATCGCTGCTGACCAGTCAGTGCCAGATTGGGACAACACCAAGGCTGGAACCATCTTTGAGCAGATGTACACCAAGGCAAAGGGTGACTTTGTTGGTGTAGCTGCAGCTAACGATGGCTTGGGCGGCGCAGCAATTGCAGTGCTTCAGCGCAACGGTCAAGCAGGAAAGATTCCTGTAACTGGACAAGATGCGACTGATGAAGGTTTGCAGCGCGTTCTTCTTGGAACTCAGTGCATGACCGTCTACAAGGCGATCAAGGCCGAAGCAGAAGCTGGTGCAAAGCTTGCAATCGCCCTGAGCAACGGTGACACCGCTGCAGCAGATGCACTTGCAACTGGATCAACCGCTGACAGCACTGCTGGCACGTCGGTCAAGTCAGTTCTTCTCATCCCTCAGGCAATTTTCCCTGAGAACGTGAAGGATGTTGTTGCAGATGGATTCACCACTGCGGCAAAGATTTGCACCACTGCCAAGTTGAAGGAAGCCTGCACCAAGTATGGCGTTCAGTAACAACAGCAGTAACTAGCAAAAAATGAAGTGTGGGGCTGAGTCGATGTATCAGCCCCACACTTCATCAAATCTTTGATACACAGTGCTGTGAGATAGCGCAATCACACGAGAGGCAGTAGATGTCCGACCAAGTCCCAATCTTGGAACTCAAAGGCGTCAACAAGGGCTTTGGACCAGTGCAGGTCCTGAAGAACGTTGACCTCTCGATTTACCCAGGTCAAGTCACCTCTCTCGTAGGTGACAACGGTGCTGGCAAGAGCACGTTGGTAAAAGGCATTGCGGGTATTTATCCATTTGATTCGGGTGAGTACCTATTCGAAGGAAAGCCTGTTCACGTTTCTGAGCCACGCCAAGCAAATGCATTAGGCATTGAAGTGGTGTATCAAGATCTCGCACTGTGTGACAATCTCGATGTTGTTCACAACATGTTTCTCGGTCGAGAACAAAGCAAAGGAATCGTTCTCGACGAAATAACCATGGAGCGACGCGCGAAAGAGACGCTCGCCGGGTTATCAGTGCGAACACTGAAATCAGTACGACAGCAGGTGTCGAGCCTTTCGGGTGGCCAGCGTCAGACTGTGGCTATCGCTCGTGCTGTGCTGTGGAACTCCAAAGTCGTAATTCTTGATGAACCAACCGCTGCACTTGGCGTTGCGCAAACAGAACAAGTTCTCAATCTTGTCCGTCGTCTTGCCGATAACGGACTCGCCGTCATCATTATTTCGCACAATATGAATGACGTGCTTCGTGTCTCCGACAATGTTGCTTGCTTGTATCTTGGCAACATGGCCGCGCAGGTACAAGCGCAGCACCTTACCCACAGCCAAATCGTTGAACTCATCACTACGGGCAGAAGCGGTGACATGGGACTCCACCCAGAAGTACTGAACGGAACAACAGTATGAGCACTCAGACAACTGACGTTGATGTTCCAGAAGCTGGTGATACTGGGGGAATCAGCAATGCTCTGAGGGACTATTCACGACGCGTCCGTGGTGGCGACGTAGGCTCGCTCCCGGCGGTATTAGGCCTGATCGCTCTCGTTGCTCTGTTCAGCATTCTTGAAGGTGACACGTTTTTCACTGCGTTGAATTTTGCAAACTTGCTGAACCAAGGAACGGCAATCATCGTCCTTGCGATGGGCTTGGTTTTTGTACTCCTTCTGGGAGAAATTGACCTTTCAGCAGGGTTCGCTGCAGGTACGAGCGCAGCTGTGTTAGGCGTGACATTGACAAACCAAGGGTGGATCTGGCCGCTGGCGTTGTTAGCCGCCCTCGTCACTGGTCTTGCAATTGGTTTATTCATCGGTGTACTTGTGGCCCGGTTAGGAATCCCTTCTTTTGTTGTGACGCTTGCGGCATTCCTTGGTTTGCAAGGCATCATGCTGCTGATCATTGGTGAAGGCGGAACTATTCCGATTCAGAGCGATGTTCTGCTTGCGGTCATGAATAAGAACATGCCGGTGTGGGGCGGATGGCTGTTGTGGTTCATTGTTGTCGGTGGATATGCGCTGATCTCATTACGAGCCATCATGCGTCGCAAGGCGATTGGTCTCACTGGCTCGTCAACCTCAGTATGGGTAGCAAAGGTTCTTTCACTGGGAGTCATGCTTGGTGTTGCGGTGTACCTGCTGAACATGCAACGGCAGGTGGTTCGCCCAGGTCGTCAGACTTGCGTTGAGTTGGGAGCTGTAAATAAGCCGGTTGGCTGTATCCCAGTGATCCAAGGCGTGCCGTGGGCCGTTGTCGTCATCCTTGTTCTACTAGTGATCGGCACCTTCGTTCTCGGTCGTACAGCGTATGGGCGCCACATTTATGCAGTTGGTGGAAATTCAGAAGCTGCTCGCCGCGCAGGTATAAGTGTTTCAGCGATCAAAATTAGTAGTTTCATGATCTGTTCATTCATGGCCGCAATCGCCGGAGTGTTGTTGGCTTCGCGAGACAACTCGGTATCGCCGACTACTGGCGGTGCTCAAACCTTGCTCTTTGCGGTAGGTGCAGCCGTGATCGGCGGCACATCATTGTTCGGTGGTCGAGGTCGCGTTATCGACGCTGTGATTGGCGGGCTTGTGGTTGCAGTCATTGCGAATGGATTGCCACTGGTAACTCAGCAGTCAGGTATTCAGTTCGTCGTGACGGGTGGCGTTCTCCTTGTCGCAGCAAGTGTTGATGCCATCTCACGTAAGCGAACGTCAGCGGGATAGCCTTCTGCCCCCATGAGAATCTCTCTCGCCGCATCCCAGGATGAAGTTCGTCGGCATAACTTGGCGACAGTTCTTCGACGCTTGCATCTTGGCGGTGCCGTAAGTCGATCTGAACTTGTTGCATTGACCGGGCTTAACCGAAGTACCGTCGGGGCTCTCGTCAATGAACTTGCCGAGCAAGGACTCGTTGTTGAGCAACCAGGCGCTTCAGTAGGCGTCGGGCGCCCCTCGCTGGTAGTTGCTGTTCAGCCACGTTCTGCAGTCGTATTAGCGTTTGATTTCAGAGTAGATCGAACAGTCGGTTCAGTCATGGGCCTTGGCGGAGACATGATTGAGCGTGTTGAGCGCGCGAGATCGCAATCGGCTTCTGCTCCAAAGGTTTCCATTCAACAGATACTCGATATGACTCATGAATTACTTGAGTGTGTTCCAGAGGAAACCATTTGGGTAGGAACGGGCATTGGCGTGCCCGGAATCGTGAATGCAAAATCTGGGATGGTCTCGCAGGCACCGAACCTGGGCTGGGTAGATGTGCCTTTTGAGCAGCTCATCAGAACCAGCATGCAAGAAGAGTTCGGTGAAATTCCACCGATATTTGTGAGCAATGACGCTGATCTAGGTGTTTTGGCTGAACACACTCGCGGCCGCGCGGTTGCAGCACGAAACGTTATCTATCTCTCGGGTGAAGTAGGTATTGGCGGTGGGGTAATCCTGAACGGCGAACTTATGTCTGGGGCTGGTGGGTTCGGCGGCGAAGTTGGACACATGGTCGTAAACCCGATGGGCACAAAATGCCGATGTGGTTCGCGCGGCTGCTGGGAGACTGTCATTGGGCGGGCATCAATTCTGAATTGTATTTCTGACGCCGAAAGCTATGGTCAAGTTCAAGATGTGCTTGATGTGGTGAGCAGCGGAGATGATGAGGTTCAACAACGTTTGGACTCTGTCGGGCGTTGGTTAGGTATCGGGCTTGTGAATCTCGTCAACATTTTTAACCCAGAAGTGATTGTCTTGGGTGGTCACTTAGGCCAGATTTATCCAGCCGTTGAAAATATTGTTTCACATGAATTGATGAATGCTCTTCGTGCTTCACGGGATCAAGTAATGGTCACAGTCGCAAGTCTTCGTGATGACAGCACACTCATTGGAGCCAGCGAGTCAGCGTTTGCACCATTGCTCAACAGTCCGCTTGAGACACTGAGTGAATCAAGCACTTTCGTTGCGTCGTAAACATGAATCAAAGCATCACCCTACGTGCAGGTCATCAGGTTCTCGTTTTAGAACCGACCCTTGGAGGCCGAGCGGTATCTTGGAAAGTTGATGATGTCGAGCTTTTGGCATCGAAGTCTGATCATCCTGTTGAATACGGGATGTACCCGATGGGTCCGTGGGCCGGCAGGCTTAATGCAAATAGCCTGAAGTTTCAAGATTCTTTGCACGAGCTGCCTCCCACGTATCAGCAGTGGGCACTTCACGGAACTACGTATTTTCAACAGTGGCAAGTTGTTGAGCAATCAGAAAGTTCGTGCAAGTTAAGTTGCAAATTTGGAGAAACGTGGCCTTGGGAAGGTGTCATCGAAGTGATTTGGCGCCTTCATGGGCAACAGTTGATGACGACCATCCAGGTGAGCAGTGACGCGTATGAGTTTCCAGTCGTCACTGGATTTCATCCATGGTTTTGTCAAACGAATCAGTTTGGTCAGGCGCATTGGCAACTCCCTGGGTGCCGTGTAGCGGAACGTGATGACTCATTTGAATTGAGTGGAAGATTCATAGACAAACCTGAAACTTCAGGGATATTCGATGATGCATTTTATGTTCCTTCTCAAACAGCAGTTATTCGCTGGGGCGATGCTCTTTCAATGGAAATACATCAGTCACACGAATGGTTTGTGGTGTACGACAAAGAACCAAACTTCATGTGCATTGAGCCGCAAACAGGGCCGCCAAATGGCGTCAACGATGCCCTTATTGGGCCCGTGTTTGTTGTTTCTCCCGAGCGGCCTCTTATCCAAGAAGTTTCATGGCGAGTTATTCGTGACTTGCCGCGGAATCGAGATGAACTCGCTGGCTAGTACTTGCGGATGTACGCGCTGCATCAAGTACTCGAAGGTTGGCGATGACATCGTTAAGGGGGACCGGCGCGGGTGCGTTATGGAGGATTGAATCGCGAACGGCTGCGTAAAAATCAGGCCAAAGCCCACGTGACAGAGGAAGGTGGCGACTACTCATCGTGCCGTCGGCATGGCCGATTGAGACTTCAGCCGTAATGGTTTCGGTTCCCCAGTCACCTGCATTCGGTATGGCTCCGGCACGAAGAAGTGATTCTTGTGAATCTCCCTGTGCAATGCGAATTGCGCCGTGCGAACCCAGCAGCATGAAGCGTGGATCTGGGAAAGCTGACACTTGACTTCCGATGAGAAGGCTCACAGCGCCGTTTGCGTGCGTCAAAATGATTTGCATATCGTCATCTGCACCGTCGCTCTGACGAATTGACCGCGCATATGCATCGACACAAGTCACAGGTCCGAGAAGTTCAAGTGCTTGATCAACCAGGTGTGCACCGAAATCGAGTAGCACCCCACCCAATTCTTCTGGAGCTGCCAACTCACGCCAGTTTCCTTTAGGAATTGTGCGCAACCGTTCAAATCTTGATTCGAAACGATGCAACGTTCCCAACTCGCCAGTTTCTTTGAAACTGAGCAGGGTCAGAAAATCTGAATCCCAGCGTCGATTCTGGAATGTGTGTAGCTGCACGCCCCGTGTACTAGCGGTTTTGGCAAGGAGGAGCGCTTCGGCTTCCGAGCCTGCCAGTGGCTTATCTACAACAACATGTCGTCCCGAATTCATGGCCTTGGTTGCATCCGTTACGTGAGCACGATTGGCGTTGGCAACAACGACCACTGATGAGTCCGTGCACTCACTTAGCGCGGCATCAGTTGTGGGATAAATTTTTGCTCTCGGAAAATCTTGGCGAACTTGCTCTATACGTTCAGCATTATTTGTGACAACGGCATCGATTCGCAGCCCATCAGTTGCCTTAATAAGTGGACCGTGAAAAACCTTTCCTGCAAGCCCATAGCCCAGCAGGATGACACCTATTTCTTGGCTCATAGCCGTAGTCAATCACCGATTTTGGTTCTAGCGCCTGAAGTTATGCAGTCAATTCAATTCGATTACCTTCAGGGTCAAGTACCACTGCTTCGTAATACCCATCTCCGGTTCGACGAGGCCCGTCGATAATGTGCAATCCGCTGGCTTGCATCTGAGAACTGAGTTCGTCCACTCGGTGTTCTCCGCCAACACTCATAGATAGATGGCAGTACCCCAAGACTTCATGAGTGGGGCGCTGATCAACATCAATGCGGCTCATGATTTCGAGCCTTCCTCCGTCGGGAAAGGTGAGGAAGTATGACGCGAAACCCTTGATTGGGTTTTCGTACAGCTTCGATGAAGCAGCGTTGAACCAGGTGGCATAAAAATCTCTCATGAATTCAAGGTCTTGGACCCAGAGAGCAAAGTGGTCAATTCGCACGGATTTCCGCCCATTCGTGAGGGAATTTCAGTTCCATCATGACCTAAAACCTTGCCGAATAGGGGAAATCTGCCGACACGGGTAACCTTTCCCAACGTGCCTGCGATCATTTTGCTCGGTTCCCAATGGGGAGACGAAGGTAAAGGTAAAGCAACCGATCTCCTTGGGGGTCGCGTTGATTACGTCGTCCGCTACCAAGGCGGCAACAACGCGGGTCACACCGTAGTTATTGGTGATCAGAAGTTCGCCCTTCATCTCCTCCCAAGTGGCATCCTCACACCCGAGGTCATTCCAGTAATCGGCAACGGTGTCGTCATCGACCCTGCTGTATTGCTCCAGGAAATGCGTGGACTCAATGAGCGCAATGTCGATACTTCAAAACTGTTGATCAGCGCTAACGCGCACTTGATCACGCCGTATCACGTGACTCTCGACAAGGTGTCTGAGCGATTCCTCGGTAATTCAAAGATCGGCACAACGGGTCGCGGCATCGGACCAACCTATGCCGACAAAATTTCGCGCATCGGTATCCGCATTCAAGACTTGTTTGATGAATCAATCCTTCGTCAAAAGGTTGAAGGTGCATTGCTCAGCAAGAACCAGGTGCTGGTCAAGGTTTACAACCGTCGTGCGCTTGAAGTTGATGCGATTGTGGATTCACTTCTTGAATATGCGCAGGCTCTCGCACCATATGTAGTCGATACAGCGCTGATCTTGAACAAGGCACTTGATGCAAAGAAAGTTGTGCTGCTCGAAGGTGGTCAAGGAACACTGCTTGACGTTGACCACGGTACTTACCCGTTCGTCACCTCAAGTAACCCAACTGCTGGAGGCGCTTGCACTGGTAGCGGAATCGGACCAACGCGTATTGACCGCACGATCGGCATCCTGAAGGCCTACACCACTCGCGTGGGATCAGGCCCGTTCCCAACCGAGCTCCTTGATGCAGATGGCGAACGCCTTCGCACGATCGGTGGCGAAGTTGGCACCACAACTGGTCGCGCACGTCGCTGTGGCTGGTTCGATGCGCCGATTGCGAAGTTCGCAACACGTATTAACGGTTTGACGGACACCTTCTTGACCAAGTTGGACGTGCTCACTGGGTTTGATCGCATTCCGGTCTGTGTCGCCTACGACGTAGATGGCACCCGTATGGAAGAGCTACCAATGACGCAGACTGGCTTCCATCATGCAAAGCCAATCTACGAAGACCTTCCAGGCTGGACTGAAGACATCTCGAATGCTCGTTCGTTCGAAGATCTTCCAGCAAACGCTCGCTCATATGTGCAGTTCCTTGAAGATATTTCTGGGACTCGCATCAGTGCAATCGGCGTTGGCCAAGATCGCGATGCAACAATTTCGTTGCACGACTTGATCGCATAACCTCGCAACTGCTGCAGTTGGAAGGAGTTGAACAACTGTGAATTCGCAAGAGGGCAAGCGCGTCTACGACCTTGATCGTGCGCACGTATTTCATTCATGGAGCGCTCAGTCAACACTCGCACCGATGACAATTGCTGGCGCCGAAGGTAGCTGGGTGTGGGATTACGACGGTAACCGCTTCTTGGATATTTCGTCGCAGCTCGTCAATGTAAATATTGGCCATCAGCATCCGAAGGTTATTCAGGCCATTACTGATCAGGCTTCAGTGCTTTCAACGATCAGCCCAAATCACGCAAATGACAAGCGCGGCGAAGCTGCCCAGCGCATCACCGCGCTGGCACCTGCGCATCTCAATAAAGTTTTCTTCACGAATGGTGGCGCGGACGCTGTCGAGAATGCGATCCGCATGGCACGTATTCACACGGGTAAGCGCAAGGTGCTCTCGTTTTACCGTTCGTACCACGGCAACACTGGTGCAGCGATTGCTTCCACGGGTGATCCACGTCGTTGGCCTAATGAGTATGCGGATGCTCATGTTCATTTCTTTGGTCCGTATCTCTACCGCTCAAGTTTTTGGGCAACAACGCCTGAACAAGAATCAGAGCGCGCTCTCGCGCACTTAGAGCAGGTCATTCAATTTGAAGGCCCCGGAACGATCGCTGCTTTGTTGATGGAATCCGTGGTTGGCACTGCAGGCATTCTTGTTCCGCCTCCGGGTTACCTCGAGGGCGTGCGCGAACTCTGCAATCGCTACGGCATCGTGTGGATTGCAGATGAAGTGATGTGCGGATTTGGTCGGACAGGCAAGTGGTTCGCATTTGATCACTTCAATGCGCAACCAGACTTGATCACTTTCGCAAAGGGTGTGAACTCGGGCTATGTGCCAGTTGGTGGAGTCGTGATCTCTGATGAGATTGCCGCAACCTTCGACAATCAAGTTTTCCCCGGTGGTCTTACCTACTCAGGGCACCCGCTTGCTGCGGCATCGATCGTCGCGACACTCGATGCGATGCGCGATGAAGGGATTGTGGGAAACGCAGCGATGATCGGTGAAACAGTTCTTGGCCCGGGTCTGCGCGAGTTGCAGGAAAAGCATCCGGTTATTGGCGAAGTGCGTGGCCTTGGAGTGTTCTGGGCTGTTGAACTCGTCACTGATCGTGCAACCAAGGATCCACTGGCTCCTTACGGCGGCTCATCTCCTGCAATGAACGAGTTTGTAAGTGAATGCAAGAAGAACGGTTTATTACCATTCACTAATTACAACCGCATCCATGTCGTGCCACCGTGCACGATTACGGTTGATGAAATGAACGAGGCACTGGTTCGCCTTGATTCCGCTCTTTCTGCAATTGATAAGCATTACGTCGGCGCGTAGCCGGCAGACAAGGATTTACCTGTTATGCGCGTTCTCGTTATTGGTTCAGGTGCTCGCGAGCACGCTCTCGTCACGGCGCTTCGAGCCGATGAGTCAGTTACTTCGATAATTTGTGCGCCAGGCAATGCTGGCATTGCAGCAGATATTGAAGTGCTTCCTGTTGAGGTTTCGAACCCAGATGCTGTTGCTCAACTGGCTGTCGATACTAAAGCCGATCTCGTAGTTGTCGGCCCTGAAGTTCCATTGGTGGCAGGGGCAGCGGATGCAATTCGCGAGCGTGGAATCGCGTGCTTTGGTCCGTCAAAGGAAGCCGCGCAGCTTGAAGGAAGTAAGGCCTTTGCTAAGCAGGTCATGAGTGAAGCCAACGTCGCTACGGCGCAGGCGCATTCGTGCGCCACACTTGATGAAGTGGCGAAAGCGCTCGATGAATTCGGCGAGCCATATGTAGTGAAGGACGATGGCCTTGCCGCAGGCAAGGGCGTGATCGTGACTTCAGATCGTCATCAAGCACTTGAACACGCAGACAATTGTTTTGCGCAAGGGGCACCAAGCGTGTTGGTCGAGGAATACCTCGATGGTCCTGAAGTTTCGCTCTTCGGTATTACCGATGGTGTCGACATCATCGCGTTGCAGCCAGCGCAAGATTTCAAGCGCGCGCATGATGATGATGAAGGCCCAAACACCGGGGGTATGGGTGCGTATTCACCGCTTCCTTGGGCTCCTGCTGGTTTAGTTGAAGAAGTTACAGCTTCGGTACTGCAACCAATGGTTGACGCAATGCGTCGTCGCGGCACCCCATTCGTTGGTTTGCTCTATGCAGGTTTGGCATTAACCAAGCGAGGTGTGCGCATCGTTGAGTTCAATGCTCGCTTCGGTGATCCAGAAACTCAGGTTGTCCTGGCACGTTTGAAGTCGCCGCTTGGTCAGGTACTCCTCGCGGCAGCAACCGGCAAGGTGGCCGAACTCGCGCCACTTGAATGGCGCGAAGGTGCAGCGGTGACTGTGGTGGTCGCTTCCAAGAATTACCCAGACTCTCCTGTCACAGGTGATGTCATCACTGGCATCGAAGAAGCCAATGCGCTTCTTGACGTTGATGTGCTGCATGCAGGCACTCGAATTACCGATGAAGGCGACGTCGTTTCTGCTGGTGGTCGTGTGCTTTCAGTGACTGCCGTCGGTGATTCTTTGGCGCAGGCTCGCGAGCGCGCGTACGCCGGTATTGACCTCATTTCGCTGGCTGGTTCACATCATCGCCGCGACATCGCCAAGCGTGCTTCGGAGTAATCCACAGCCGTTGACGGGCGCACCTTCCTTGGCTTAGCCTTTTTGCAGTGGGAGGCATGCTCGAGCAATCGGCAACCGGCTTCATTGAGGAACCCCCGTCATATCCGACGGGGGTTCCTCGTTTTGGTGCCCCTAGCCGGGGTCGAACCGGCAACCGTGCCTGAGTGGGAGGCAGGCCCTATCCATTGAGCTATAGGGGCACTCTTTGACCATATGGACCGATATCCGTGAGGGAAAGGCTCGATGAGTGACCTGTGGAGAACCTGGGCCGCGGTGTGGCCTGTGGACAACTTGCGGCGTGGAAGAATGGACCAGTGACGGCCTCAATTCCCAATGTCCTTGCTGGTAGGTACGCCTCAGCAGCCATGAACCAGATCTGGTCCCCAGAGGCCAAAATCGTCATGGAACGTCAGCTCTGGATAGCCGTGATGAAGGCCCAGGCCGAACTGGGTCTGAATGTCTCAACTGATGCCATCGCTTCGTATGAGGCCATCATCAACTCCGTTGATCTGGACTCGATTGCTGCGCGCGAGCGTGTGACCAAGCACGACGTGAAGGCTCGTATTGAAGAGTTCAATGATCTCGCCGGCTACGAACTTATTCACCTTGGTATGACTTCACGCGACCTCACCGAAAACGTTGAGCAGTTGCAAGTGATGAGTTCAATGCTGCTTGTTCGAGATAAGACGGTCGCTGCACTTCAGCGTCTTTCAACCTTGGCTGTTCAATATTCACTAACAGCACTGACTGGTCGCTCACATAACGTGCCTGCGCAGACCACAACACTTGGCAAGCGCTTTGCTTCAGCTGCTGACGAAATGTTGATTGCGTTTGAACGCATTGAAGATTTGATTGGTCGTTACCCACTTCGAGGCATCAAGGGCCCAGTAGGCACGGCTCAAGACATGCTCGACTTGCTTGACGGTGATTCAGCAAAGTTGGAGCAACTTGAATCACGCGTAGCTGCGCACCTTGGTTTCCAACGGGTACTCAGCAGTGTTGGTCAGGTGTACCCGCGCACGCTCGACTTCGATGTGCTTTCTGCTTTTGTTGAAGTTGCTGCCGGTCCATCAAGCCTCGCAACAACTATTCGCTTAATGGCCGGGCTTGATCTTGTGACTGAAGGTTTCCGCCCGGGTCAAGTTGGTTCATCAGCAATGCCTCACAAGATGAATTCACGTTCATGTGAACGAGTCAACGGATTCACGGTGTTGCTGCGCGGCTACATGACTATGGCGTCAGAGCTCGCCGGTAATCAATGGAATGAAGGTGACGTTGCATGTTCAGTGGTTCGCCGCGTCGCATTGCCTGACGCTAGCTTTGCTCTCGACGGCTTATTTGAGACCTTCTTGACAGTGCTTGATGATTTCGGTGCCTTCCCCGCTGTGATTGATCGCGAACTTGATCGATACTTGCCATTCCTTTCCACCACCAAAGTGTTGATGGCAGCGGTGCGCAAGGGTGTTGGACGCGAGATTGCACATGAAGCGATCAAGGAGCACGCAGTGTCTGTTGCGCTTTCAATGCGCGAGCAGGTTGCTGGCGAAAATGAATTACTCGAACGACTCGCAGCAGACTCACGCTTGGAACTTTCCCTCGATGAGCTCCGCGCGTTGATTGCTGAGCCGCTTGCATTTACAGGCGCCGCTGGTGCACAGGTGAAAGCAATTGCCAATCGCGTTTCTGTTATCGCAGCAGCGAACCCTGGCGCTGCTGCTTACTCACCTGGAGACATTCTGTGACCAACGTTGAAGCAACCGACTACGGGTTGCCTCCAGAGTATGAACATGTCTACTCAGGCAAGGTGCGCGATCTTTACCGCACCCCAGAAGGTCGTTTGCTCTTTGTCGCCAGCGATCGAATCTCAGCCTATGACTATGTGCTGCCCTCCCTAATCCCAGACAAAGGCCGCATTCTTACTGCGCTTTCATTGTGGTGGTTTCGTCAGTTGGAAGACATCGTTCCTAACCACATCACTCCTGGGAAAGTTCCTGATCAAGTAGCAGGCCGCGCAATGGTGTGCGCAGATCTTGAGATGCTTCCGGTTGAGTGTGTGGTTCGCGGTTACATCACTGGTTCAGGTCTTATTGAATACCAAGAAAAGTGTTCTATCAGCGGTGTGAATTTGCCGCCCGGTTTGAAAGATGGCTCACTGCTTCCAAAGGTGATCTTCACACCTGCCACCAAAGCAGCTGTCGGTGATCACGATGAAAACATCAACTTTGATGAAGTCATCACCATGATCGGTCAAGAAGAGGCACAGGAACTCAAACGCCTTTCACTTTTAGTTTATGAACGTGCAGCAGAAATCTCAGCGGACTGCGGTTTGATCCTGGCCGACACCAAGTTTGAGTTTGGTATTGCAAAGCAAGGTCGCTTTGCAGGCAAGATCATGTTGGCTGACGAAGTGCTCACTCCTGACTCCTCACGCTTTTGGGATGCAGAGCTTTGGGCACCTGGCGGTCCGCAACCCTCATATGACAAGCAATTTGTGCGTGACTGGCTGACCTCGCCTGCATCGGGTTGGGATAAGAACAGTGGTGAAGCGCCCCCCGCCTTGCCTGAAGAGATTATTGAGAAGACTCGAGCAAAGTACGTTGAAGCGTACGAAGTACTGACAGGAAAGACTTTTAAATGACCACATGGCTTGTGACTGGTGGTGCCGGATATATCGGCAACCATGT
>CAEZWR010000004.1_pt1 | contig 14711 bp, 13 predicted proteins | sample 7265031 | NCBI WGS metagenome assembly CAEZWR01 (sample SAMEA6813887, study PRJEB35770) | uncultured Actinomycetes bacterium | biome: Freshwater; feature: Freshwater reservoir; material: water | place: Czech Republic | collected 2015-11-04 | depth 0.5m m
CTTACTCAACGCTGTTAGCCGGTCCTGAATTCGCAGATTGGTTGAGCACGCGCACTGCTAAAAAGGTCGCACCTTCGCTAGAAATCGAACGAGTACTCACATCAATCACTGGCAATACGTTGAACGTTCGCCTGAACCGAAAATTGCGACTCAATGCAATTGACGGACCAATGCGAGCGGCCTTAGTTGAAGCATTTGCAATTGCGCTTGCTGATCCAACCCTTGAAGTATTACTCACCGGAGAAGGTCCATGTTTTAGTAACGGCGGCGACTTGCGTGAGTTCGGCACAACTCCTGACGTGTCTACTGCGTGGGCTGTTCGTTTGACACAACACCCCGGGTGGCAACTAGCGCAGCTTGCCGACCGCACCACTGTGCACATGCACGGCAACTGCATTGGTGCAGGCGTTGAAATACCGGCATTCGCTTCGCGCGTGATTGCCGATCCCGAAACCACATTCCTCTTGCCCGAACTTGCCATGGGATTAATTCCAGGTGCGGGTGGTTGCGTCAGTATTCCGCGTCGCATTGGTCGTTGGCGCACATTGTGGTTAGTACTGACGGGCACAAGACTTTCTTCGCATGAAGCGTTGTCTTGGGGATTGATTGATGACATTGTTCCCATCAATTAATGCAGCAGATTGGGCAAACCAATTACTTACATTGACTGGAAGCACGGAGCGCATTTCGGCATCTGTATTTGAAAGCGCACCTCTTGCAGATTGGGCGAGAAGTGGCGCGGTAGCTGTTACCGGAACTCCGCATCAACCACTCATGCCCAATGGTTTTGCAGCAACGGCTGCGCGCGGAGCTTTACTTGCCTTCGAAACTTTGGTTGGGCCATTGGGTTTCACCGGCGAACAACTTCTCGGTGAACGCGCAGCGCTTTCTGGTTGGCTGCCGAAAGCTCCATGGACTTTAGGTCTGCACTGCCGTGCCGTGCGAACTCTTGATGGTTGGTTTGCGCTCTCACTTGCTCGGCCAGTTGATCTAGCAACCGTTCCAGCTCTTGTCAGTGCTGCTACAAGCAACGAATGGATCAGTATCGATGCTTGGGCGCGCACCCAATCTACTGTTGATGCGGTGAATCGTTGTCGCTTACTTGGTATGCCCGCTGCCGAAATTACTTCGGTGCGTACTGAAGATTTGATGACGATCGAATCCGCCGGGGTCGCTCATGCTCGCGAGCTCACAGGCTTACGAGTCATTGATTTATCAACATTGTGGGCGGGTCCGTTGTGTGGAAATCTTTTGCAGCGCGCTGGTTCTCATGTTTTGCGTGTTGAAAGTGCTCAGCGTCCGGACGGAAGTCGCGAGGGTGTTGTTGCTTTTGACGATCTCTTGCACTCTGGTCAATCGTCAGTGTCCTTCGATCCGAATGCACTCGACTTCTTACATGCTCTGGTGAATTCCGCAGACATCGTGATCACATCTGCTCGTCCTCGCGGTCTGACCTCACTTGGATTAGATCCGCAACGCTGGTTGGCCAATCGAGAGGATGGCGTGTGGTTGCAAATCAGCGCCTATGGGTCAACTGGCGATGAAGCCCACTGGATTGGTTTTGGCGATGACACCGCAATGGCTGCTGGCCTTGTGCGCTGGATCGATGGCATTCCCATTCCCGTAGCTGATGCCCTCGCTGACCCGTTAACGGGTATTCATGCGGCTACAGCAGCTGCGGCTCTGGCAAAACGTGGTGGAACGCATCTTGTTGATATCGCGTTAGCGAATGTCGCTGCTGCAACCTTCGCCGACCCACCATCAGTTGACCCAACATTCGTCGGAGGGAAGTGGGTTGTAGAAACTGAATTTGGTTTTCGCCCAATAGAAAAGCCGAAGGCCCGAACTGTTCTAGGAACAGCCCGAGCCCTCGGCTCAGACAATGATCAGGTGCGAGCTGAGCTCGCGCAGTAGTTACTTCTTTACTGGTCGGTATGACGTTGCAAGCATCAACAACGCCGCACCCGTGCCAAGGACTGCAGCGATGATCGCCCAGTTCACACCGAACATTTCAATGTTCAATGCATTGTCCACAGACCATTCACCTGAGCCACCTGATGCCAGAGCCAAGGCAGTCAACAAGATGTAGAGCACGTACTCCCAGCCACCCTTGAAAACGAAGTAACCCTTGCCACGGTGGTCGGTCAACATGGCCACAACCATGAGGCCAACAACGCCTGCGGCACTCAAGCCAGTGAGGAAACCAATGGTGATCGCAATGCCAACTGCCATTTCGGTGCCAGCAGCAACGCGGGCATGAACCCAACCTGGCTTCAAGCCAAGGGACTCAAACCAACCGGCTGTGCCCTTGAGGCCACCTGCACCGAACACCTTGTTGTAGCCGTGCACAAACAGCATTGGTCCGATGGCCAGGCGAATCAGCAACATGGCGAGGTTGTAAAAATTGAGATCTGAAGAGATCGTGTTCATTGAGGTTCTCCTAGGCAAGCGAAGTGTGATGTTCGACGTCGTTTGGGCATACGCCCCACGAAGGGTCGGCTACACAGTTATGGTTGGGAGTATCCCATCAAAAGCCGCGGACCGGGCGTTAGTTCAGGCAATTTCGGAACAGGACTTGTAGATATGCAAATCGCAGGAATAAGTACAGTCATCACCGGTGCTGGATCGGGTCTAGGCCTTGCCACGGCAAAAACGATGGCTGCGGCTGGCGCGTATGTCGTCATCGTCGACCTTCCTTCCTCAAATGGCGAGGCCGAAGCTAGGGCAATCGGTCCAAATGCCGTTTTCGTTCCTGCAGATGTTCGCGATGAGGATCAAATCAAGGTTGCCCTCGATGCCGCAGAGGAGATGGGACCGCTTCGCTTAGTTGTGAACTGTGCCGGCATCGCCACCCCTAACCGAGTCATGCGCAAGGGAGTTGCGACTGCTCAAGCTGAATTCGAGCGCGTGATCTCGATTAACTTGCTCGGCACTTTGAATGTCATTCGCCTCGCTGCCGAGCGCATGTCAGTGACCGAGCCTGCGGGTGAAGAGCGCGGCGTGATTGTGAATACCGCTTCCGTTGCCGCCTTCGATGGTCAAATTGGTCAGGTTGCGTACGCCGCATCAAAGGCTGGTGTTGCAGGTATGACCTTGCCGCTGGCTCGTGATCTCGCTCAATTCCTCATACGCGTGATTGCAGTTGCACCGGGGACCTTTGAAACACCGATGGTTGCTGGGTTGCCACCAGAAGCTGTGAAGTCACTCGGTGATCAGGTTCCACACCCAAGTCGTTTGGGTAAGCCAGACGAATACGCGGCACTGGTCAAGCACATTGTCGAAAACCCCATGATCAATGGCGAAACCATTCGTATCGACGGTGCCATCCGTATGGCGCCTCGCTAAACACCAATATCAATCAGTAACTGCCTCACAACCTTTGGAGTCAATGTGTCTCTTCCAACTCGCACCCTTGGAACGGGTGCCACCGCTGTAGACGTTTCATTGCAAGGCCTTGGCGGTATGGGCATGAGCATGGTCTACGGAACTCGCGATGACGTCGAGTCCACCGCAACCCTGAATAAAGCACTTGATCTTGGCGTGACTTTTTGGGATACCGCTGATGTCTACGGCCCGCATCACAATGAGGAACTCATCGGCAAGGTATTGCAGTCGCGTCGCGATGAGGTCGTGCTTGCAACGAAATTTGCGAATCACATGGTCGACGGAAAGATGACGATTACCGGTGATCCTACGTACGTCAAGCAAGCCTGTGATGACAGCTTGAAGCGGTTGGGAATCGACACGATAGATCTCTACTACTACCACCGTGTTGATAAGAACGTTCCAATTGAAGACACCTGGGGTGCAATGGCTGAACTCGTTGCAGCTGGCAAGGTGCGTTACCTCGGTATAAGTGAAGCTGCACCTGAAACTATTCGTCGTGCACATGCAGTGCATCCGATGACTGCTGGTCAATATGAATGGTCACTGTTTACTCGCGATGTTGAAGTTGATGGCGTGCTTACTACCTGCCGGGAACTTGGCATTGGCATGGTTCCCTACTCTCCACTGGGCCGCGGCATCCTGACTGGCACTATTCAGAACACCGACGAACTCGTTGCCAATGACTGGCGCCTGACAAACCCACGTTTCCAGGGTGAAGATTTTGACGCCAACCTCAAATTGGTTGCGCAATTGAGCGAACTGGCCGCTGCCCGCGGAATCACCCCAGCACAGTTCGCCTTGGCCTGGGTTCAATCCCAAGGCTCTGATGTGGTGCCTATTCCTGGCACCAAGCGCCGCAAGTACTTGGAAGAAAACGTTGCAGCAGCAACTATTCAATTAACTCCTGCAGAACTTGATGCGGTGAATGCCATTGCCCCTTATGGTGCTGCTGCAGGTGGCCGATACGCAGCCGCTGCGATGGCCAGTCTCACTGCAACCACGAAGGAGAAGTCATGACCGCACCACTCACAATTCGCAAACCAGCCGGGACTCCCAAGGGTGGTGTCGTCGTGATCCAAGAAGCATTTGGTGTCACCGCGCACATTGAGGATGTGTGTGATCGCCTAGCTGAAGCGGGCTACCTTGCGGTTGCTCCAGCAATGTTCCATCGCCAAGGCTCACCGATCGTTGCGTATGACGATATTCCTGCAGCTATTGAAGTGATGTCTCAACTGACACCTGCGGATATGGCAGCAGATGTTGATGACGCACTTGAGTACCTACAGTCAGAGGGTCTGACACAAGCACAGTGCGGAATTACTGGCTTTTGCATGGGTGGCACAGTTACCTACAACACCGCTGTGCGCTTAAAGCTCGGGGCTGCAGTCACCTTCTACGGTGGCGGCGTTGCTAAAGGTCGCATGGGTTATGAGTCATTCATTGATCAGGTTGAAAAACTTCAAACTCCATGGCTTGGTCTGTTCGGTGATCTCGATCGTGGCATTCCTGTTGATGATCTTGAGGTTCTGAAGATCGCAGCCGGTGAAGCAAAGGCTGACGTGGAAATCGTGCGTTACCCAGAAGCCGATCATGGTTTCCATTGCCCAGATCGCCCAGCGGTATTTCATCAAGCCTCTTCAGATGATGCATGGAAGCGAACCATCGCGTACTTCGACGCGCATCTGTAAAACCAGCAACAGCGGTGAAGGTGCTTAGCCAAGTGCTGCTGGGAACCACGCATCCGTGGTGATCAGATCGCCTTCATAGATGCGACCATCGCGGGGAATGTTGTTGATGAGACCGCGACGTTCTAAGTGAACGATGTGTGCAAGAGTTTCACCCATTGCTGCGCGACGCAGCATGCCGTGTGTGTTATCCCAACCATGTGACCAACTGAGTTTCGAGGAAATCTCGTAGGTTCCTGCGCCTGGATGTTCGTTGATCGCAACTAACACTTCAGCTAAGCGTTCTTCATGGTGAATATTCATTTGTTCGATACGCGCATCTAAGCCACTGAAGCGGTATTCATGTGCTGGCAAGATTTCTTCAGGGTTCATTCCACGCATGGCATTCAACGAATCAATATACAAACCAAGAGGATCACCGTGCTCGCTTGGATGCACCGAGATATGCGGCGAAATACGTGGCAATACGTGGTCACCACTGATCAAGAGGTTATGTTTTTCATCGATAAAACACACGTGACCGGGCGAATGGCCTGGTGTCCACAGGGTGCGAATGTGTTGAGCATTCGGAAGTGGTCGTTCACCGTCAGTAATGAGTCGATCGGCCTTCGGAATCTTTGCGAATTCAACAAACTGTCCCGCGTCAACGATGAGATCTGGCATGTCATGTTCTTCAACACCTGCCTTGATTAACCATGTTTCACCTGCGCGTTTGAACACCGCAGGATCAATATCGAAATCAACTTCGATTTGATCAAGCTCATGCATCGCAACCCAAGCACCTGATGCATCACGGATTCTTCCTGCCAGACCAAGGTGATCCGCATGGTTGTGAGTAACGAGCACGCCTTCAACATCGGTGATTGAATAGCCGATTGACTGCAGTCCATCATTCAGGTTTTTCCATGCTTCATCTACGGGCCAACCAGCATCTATGAGAACAATGCCATTGGATACTTCAATGACGTACACATTGACGTAACGCAATGGATTGTTCGGGAAGATCACTGGGATCGACCAAAGCCCCGGGCGCACCAATTCAACTGGGGGCAGTTCCCTTACTCGCCAAGCCTCTTTTTGTAAGTGACCCGTAACGGTGATGTTTGGTCGATCAGTAATCGTCACAATGAAATGCCGAGCACCTTTGAATCAAGGTATTCAAGGATGCCTTCACGTGCACCTTCGCGACCCAAACCACTTTCCTTGATGCCGCCAAATGGCACAGCAGCCGAAGTTGGATTGATGTCGTTGATACCAATCATGCCGAATTGAAGTGCTTCAGCGGTCTTGAATGCCCGGCTCAGGCTAGGTGTGTATACATACGCCGCTAAACCGTATTCAGTGTCGTTCGCCATTGCGATGATGTCGTCTTCGTCATCGAATTCAATGACCGGCATCATTGGGCCAAAGGTTTCTTCGCGATAGATCAGCATGTCTTCGGTAACACCCGTGAGCACCGTTGGTGCCCAGAACAACCCTTTATCCAGGCCATTGTCAGTCAATCGCTTGCCACCGGTCGCAACTGTTGCACCCTTCGCAACTGCGTCAGCTACTTGGCGCTCCATCTTGGTCATGGCCTGCTCATCGATCAATGGACCAACGGTGACCTTGTCATCAAGACCATGACCCGCAGGCATAGCAGCCATGCGTTCGGTCAACACTTCAGTAAACTTTGCAGCAATTGACTTATGTACGAACACGCGGTTTTGCGAAATACATGCTTGACCTGTGTTCAAAGACTTCAATGCTGCAGCACCCTTGGCGGCATTCACAGGATCTGCATCGGCAAACACGATGAATGGTGCGTGGCCTCCGAGCTCCATCGATACCCGCTTCATTGTTGCTGCAGCCTTTGATGCAATCAGTTTTCCAACTTCAGTTGAGCCAGTAAAGCTGATCTTGCGCACCGTCGGATTTGTGAGAATTTCTTCGCCGACGTTGACTGGATCTGAGGTCGTGACCAAGTTGACCACACCTGCAGGAACACCAGCTTCTTCAAGAATTTTGATCGTGGCGATTGCGCACAGTGGTGTTTGCTCAGCTGGCTTCACCACGATCGTGCAACCGGCAGCAAGTGCCGGCCCGATCTTGCGCGTCAACATCGAGATTGGGTAGTTCCATGGGGTGATCGCGGCGGCAACACCAACGGGCTGCTGCAAGACCATGAAGCGGTGATCAGCACGAGAAGAAGGAATGGTCTGGCCGTAAACCCGCTTGGCTTCTTCAGCGAACCAGGAAAGGAAATCAGCGGCGTACGTAACTTCAGTGCGGGCCATGCGAATTGGCTTACCCTGCTCTTTGGTCATCAAGGTAGCCAGTTCATCGCGCTTGGCCAACATGAGTTGGTTGGCCTTCATCAAGATGGCTGCTCGCTCATAAGCAGTTTTCGCTGCCCAAGCTGGGAAAGCTTCCTTGGCTGCTGCGATCGCGCGGGCCATGTCTTCGCGGGTTCCGTCAGCTGCTTGACCAAGTACCTCGCCCGTTGCTGGGTCAGTGGAGTCAAAAACAGCACCTGATGAGCTTGGGGACCACTCGCCACCGATAAACAGCATTTCTTCGTTCTCCCTCACGGTATGTTCACACTTGCTCAAACCATTAGTTATCTTATTGTGTTATTCGCACCCTTGGGCTGGCTTACTTCCATTGCCTTTGGGTTAATAAGGCGTATTATTCGCCTGATCCTCCGTTGGAGGTGTAATTTTCAGGAGGTCTGGGGTTGACCACGCAAATGCCGCCATTGAGCGCGGAGCCAGTTCACGTCCCAAAGACTGCTGAAGTCGTGGCCCAGGCGATTCGTAACCAGATCGTCAGAGGTGACATCGTCGAAGGTGCTGCCCTGCCAAGTGAAGCTGAGCTGATGGTGCACTTCGGTGTATCGCGCCCTTCCCTTCGTGAAGCTTTCCGGATCCTTGAATCCGAAAAACTCATCACGGTGCGCCGCGGTTCCCGCGGTGGCGCACGTGCAACTCGACCAGATGTATCGGTAGCTGCTCGCTACCTCGGTTTGCTCATGCAATTTGATGGCGTTCTCCTCAGCGATGTCTTTGAAGCCCGCGCAATGATTGAACCGCTGGCACTGCGCTTACTTGCACGTCGTGACAATCGTCAAGGAGCAGCAAATGAACTGCTCGCCATCATGGACGAAATCGTTCCCGGAATTGATGCCCGTGTTCGTGTTGATGTGTGGAGTCGTTTCTACGCACACTTGTTCAAGAGTTGCGGAAACAAAACCCTTGAACTGCTCTATGGAACTTTGACCGAAGTTGTGCGAAGTGAACTCACTGATTCAATTTCATCTGAAGATGAATCAGCTACAAGCCCTAATTGGAAGAAGACCATTGTTAAGGCAATGAGTTTAGTTGCCGAGGGCAAGGGCGATGATGCAGCAAACTACTGGATGAAACAAATGTTACTGATTGAAGCACGGGTGCAAGAAAATCATCAGCGCCGTACCCTGATAGACGCAACGGTGGCCTTCTCCTAAGAGAAGACCACCGTTGAATTCTTTCTAAAAAATTAGGCCTTGTAAGGATCCGAAACGCGTGGGTCACGAGGCATAACCTTTGGTGCTGAACGCCAGTCAGGTGTGCCATCTTCTGGCAAGCCTGCTGGATAACCATCATGAATTTCAGCCCAGTGTGAGTGATTCAACTGGTGCAACGTAAAGCAAGCTTGCAAAGCGTTATAGAAGCCCATGTTGTCAACGGTTTGGTTGACGGACTCCTTGATGAGCAATGCTGCCATCGTTGGAAGCTGCGCAATGCGGCGTGCATATTCCAAGGTGCGCTCTGAAAGTTCATCCGTTGGGAAGATCTTGCTGACCATGCCGAGCTGGAAGGCTTCTTCAACCTCAACTGAATCTCCAGTGAGCAAGAGTTCCTTCGCACGACGTGGGCCGAATTCCCATGGGTGACCGAAGTACTCGACACCACACATGCCAAGACGTGCACCAACAACATCGGCGAACTTTGCATTTTCCGCAGCAACGATGAGGTCACACGCCCAGATCAACATCAGGCCAGCGGCAAAGGTTGTGCCCTGTACTTGGGCGATGGTGATTTTGCGAAGGTTGCGCCAGCGCAATGTGTTCTGGAAAAAGTAATGCCATTCCTGAAGCATGCGGTTCTCGGCGCCTACACGCGTGCCGCCATTGATTAAGCGCGATGGGTGCTCGCCTGGGCCACCCTTTTCGTACTCTGCCATTGCCTCCGCTGAACCAAGATCGTGGCCTGATGAGAACAGCGGGCCAACGCCACCAAGAATGACCACGCGAACCTGGTCGTCTTTTTCTGCCTTCATGAACGCGTCATCTAGCTCAACCAACAAACCGCGGCTCTGAGCGTTGCGGGTTTCTATACGGTTCAGCATGATTCGGGCGATTTTGCCGTCGTCAAAGGTTTCGTAGGTTACGAATTTGTAGTCAGACACAGTGCTCCGCTCATAGGTACTAATTCTCGTAGCCTGAAGTTAGAGCACGATGGCCTATTTGGCGAAGTGAATGAGCAAATCTGTGAAGGATTTTGGCTCTGAAAGCATGGGAGAGTGGTCACATTCCAACTCGACATAGGTCGAATTTGAGATCTTCGCCGCGGCTACCCTCATCGGCTCGGGGTTCGTGAGCTCATCTCTCGTACATGCCACAACCAGGGTCGCGATCTCGGGCCAAGCCCATAACGGTGATGGCTCCACGAAAGACTCCCAATATTGACGCCGAAGCTTGTTCGCTGCCCAAAGTGCCATTTCGGGATCACAGGTGTTGAACATCAAAGCGATGGCCTCATCCTGCGGAACCTCGGTGCTGCCATCTTCATGGCGAATAATCTCCGCCGATCGATAACGCTGGGTATAAAGATCCGGGTTTTGATCTCGCTGCTGGGCCGCACTGATATCAAATTCGGGGAAGAGCGCTGCGACCATCACTACTCCTGCAGCCTTGGGGTGAGTGGCCACAAAGGGGGCTACCAGACCGGCAAGCGAATGACCCACCACGATCACCTCGCCATTCATCTCATCCATCGCCGTAAAAGCAATCGCAGCGTCACTGCCAATTGAATTTCCTGGTTGATCACCGGGCAACTCGATTGCAACGGACTCAATGCCAGCCTCTGTCAACAGCGCCCGCACGGGATCCCAACACCAGGCGCCATGCCAAGCACCATGAATAAAGAGAACTGACTTCACAGATAGACCATAACGCCCGCCATGAGTGAAGATAGGGCTATGACAACGTTCAAGGTGTCCGGAATGACGTGTGCCAACTGTGTTCGACATGTCACATAAGCAGTCAACGCGGTTCCTGGCGTGATGAGCGTCGATGTGAATTTAGATGCAGCAACTGCAACTGTTGAAGGTACCGCTGATACGGCATCGGTGATCGACGCGATCGTTGGTGCAGGTTACGAAGCCACGCTTTAACCGCGAGATCGATACTTAAAACTATGCCTGAGTGCGAGGCTCGCGGGTTAGCACTTCTTGTATAAATGAAGCAACAAGCACGCCTTCACGGTTATACACCTTGCCATTGCTCACGCCACGACCGTGATAACTCGATAATGGTTCAGCCGTAAAGAGCAACCAATCATTCGCATTTACCGGGCGATGGAACCACAACGCATGCTCCATCGTAACGACCAAACTTCCATCGGGAATATCTCTCCCCGGCGCTTGAGCCGCACCAACCACCATGTAATCCGAAATGAAAGCAACCACTGCTGCATGCATCAAGTGGTTATCAGGAAGTTCCACATACGGGCGAACCCAAAATGGGTGCACTTGTGGAACACGATGACCAGGGCCACGAAGGCTTGGGCCGTTGATCGGCCGCACATCAATCGGATTCATGAACGGCAAATATGTTTCATCGGTCACGAGAGTTTCTGGATCTGGATATTCGAACGCAACATCCGGTGCCCAATTGGGCCCTTCTTCACCTGCGTGAAATGAGGCCTGCATAAGCAATGGAGTCAGCTCCCCCATCTTCACAGTGACCTGTCGCATCGCAAAAGCTCGAGTGTCACGCAGCACTTCAACATGCATCCGCAATTCCTGACCAGACTTGCCTGCATCAATGAAATTTGCGTGAATCGACTGCGGCCACATGTGCGGGTTCACGGTTGCGCTGGCAGCTTCCAAAGCAAACGCCAAGGTATAGCCGCCGAAGAGATGGCCGTTTTCTCCCACGGCTGTGCCGCTGTAGAGAAAATCACCAAGTTTGTTCAGTTTCAGCAGTGTTTCAAAGTCTTGTTCATGCACAACGACGACAGTACTTCAATGTCTAAGACTTAGTATTGAATATCAAACGAACAGCTGCTTAGTCGAGTGTGATCTTCGGCAAGATCTTGTTCAGCCAACCTGGAAGCCACCAATTTGAACGACCAACTAACGTCATAACTGACGGCACCAAAATCAATCGCACGATGAAGGCATCAATCAATACCGCCGAGCCCAAAGCAATGCCAAACAGCTTGATTGTTGGGTTTGTGGTGGGGATGAAAGAAATAAACACACTGGCCATGATGGTCGCCGCGATCACTACGACTCGACCTGAACCCGCTAGACCGCGACGAACAGCTGTGCGATTGTCACCACTGGCGTGCCATTCCTCTTGCATGCGGCTAACCAAGAACACCTGATAGTCCATTGATAAGCCGAACAGGATTGCAAACACCATCACTGGCAAGAACGGCAGGATGGGTCCGGTTCCGTACACCCCAAGAAGCGATGACAACGTTCCATTCTGGAATACGGCAACTGTGATACCAAGCGCGCCCGCAAAACTCACCAAACTTGTTACCGCTGCGGTGAGCGGAATGACAAGTGAATGAAACAGCATCATGAGCGCAAGGAAACCTAGACCGATCACCAGCAATAGGAACAGCGGAAGTTTGCTTTGCAACATGGCCGTGAAGTCAGTGGCTACTGCTTGGGTTCCACCAACATAGATTGTTGCAGCATCCGAAACCTTGGGTGCCGTCACTTCGCGAATGCGATCAAGTGTTTGGGCAGTTGCCTCGGATTGGGGATCAGTGGTTGGTTGAACTATGACTGACGTAACTGTTCCATCGGGACTAAACGCTGACTTGCTTCCCTTCAGCAAAATCACAAACTTTGAATTTGGCAGGGTGCTTGCTACTCCTGGGGTTTCCTCAAGTGCTTTCACTACTGTGCTCAGCTCGGAAATGTCACGCGGTGTCTTGAGTTTCACTGCGACAAAGAACTCTCCACCACTACCTGGGCCATAACCCTTATTCATCAGCTCAAAACTATTACGAAGCAACGAACCCGGCGGCTGCGTCCCGTTATCTGGGAAGCCCAATTGCAACGACAAAGCCGGAGCGGCAAGAACGCCAATGAACACCAGCGACAACACCGCCGGAATTAATGGTTTGCGTTGAAGCAAAGCGCCATATTTTGACCACTTACTTTCATCAAGATCAACAACTTTGGGATGACGAGCCCAAGGCATCCGAATCCCCATGGTTTTGTGGCCAAGAAGTGAGAGCAGTGCGGGCAGCATCCATAGCGCTGACAGCATGACCATCAAGACAGTTGCAGCAGCGGCAACAGCCAACCCATTGAAGAAGGCGATACCAAGAACGAACATGCCTAGGAGAGCAACAATCACGGTCGAGCCTGCAAACAACACAGCACGGCCCGCTGTTGAAACTGCCTTGATTGCCGCTTCTTTAGGCTCAAGATCGTCAATGCCTTGCTTGTATCGATTCATGATGAATAGCGCGTAGTCGATGCCAACGCCCAAGCCGATCATCATTGCCAGCGTTGGTGCAAAAGAAGCAATGTTCAACACGTTGCTTGCTACACCCACAAGCAATAACCCGCCAACAAGACCCGTGAGTGCTACAACGATAGGAAGGCCCGCTGCAATCAATGAACCAAAGGCGATGAGCAAAATAATGATGGCGACAAGCAAACCGATGACTTCGCTTGAATCGGGAGTGGCACCGGCTGCGGCTAACGCACTTCCGCTGGCACCAATGGTGAGCGCTGGTGTATTTGCATCAAGAATTAAATTTTGAATGTTGGTGGCCTCAACCACACCTGGTGCTGTTCCATCAAAAGTAACGGTTGCATATGCCACGGTCTTATTTTTTGAAATGGGGCTCGTGGCATCTATAGCTGCTTGCCCAGCGGGCACGTACGTGTCCCAGATTTTGTTCGCGGCATCAACTGCCTCACGCAATTTCGCAACATCACCAGGAAGGGCCTTCGCAATTGCTGCCCATTGAGTTGCATCTGCTTTCGCCAACCAAGCAAGCACAGTTGCGATCTCGGCAAGTTCATCACCATTTGCTTTGGCGATTGGATACAGCTTGGGAATAGCTGCAAGAAGTTGTGCAAGTTGCTTTTCCGTAATTCCAAGCTTCTTGGTGACGGCTGCGACGATCGCAGCGGAAAGGTCGCGTGGGCTCACAGCTGGGCAGTTCTTCCCATAATTTTTCTCGTACGGGCCGATCACACACTCCACGCCGTCAAGGGTTGAGAGTTTTTTCATGAGTGGATCAATGGACTTGCGAACAGCCGCCGCTTCAACTGTGCCATTCGTAGGAGACCAAACCACTTGCATCGTGACATTTGGAGCAGCCGAGGCTGGAAGTTCTTGAAGGAGATCCTGAGCAATCTGTGATTGCGATCCTGGCAGGGCAAAACTGTTGTCGTAGGCGGGCTTCAACGCCGTTGAAGCACCTACCAACCCAATGAGCACCGCAACCCAAGCGATGAGTGCAACAAGTGGGTGCCGAACAGCCCAACGGCTCACGGTGTCTCCTCTGCCTTAACTTCGAATCTGCGCGATGGTTTGTCGGTCTTGTAAGAGGCAGGCTAGTAAATCCCAGAGGATCTCGCCCTGGGTGCCCCAGATCAATTGACCCTCGCCGAACTTAAAGAACTGCATGTCGAAAGGAACCTGATGCGGTTCGCCGGTGTCCTCATTGGTTCCATACCCATAGGGAACTTTGTTCGAGGTGTAGTGAGTTTCTGGTCTTGCAAGTTCAGTTAACGACACCACTGCCACTTCAGACACTTCATGTGGATCAGGATGAATCGATTCAGCGGAGTCAATGACTGCCACGAACACATTGATGGTGTGGCCTTGGAGAGTCGGGCCTCGCTGATCGAGTTCGCCGATCACTCGTGCGCTATTCCGGGGAACACCTAGCTCTTCTGCGAGCTCTCGCAGTGCTGCTTCCTGCGGGCTTGCATCGACCCCATCATCGATGCGGCCGCCTGGGAAGACCCAATCACCTGCATGGTTCCTCATCGTGGCAGGTCGTTTCGTCAGCACAAGCGATGCCATGCCGTCGACCTCAACCACGGGCACAACGATTGCTGACGGAATCACGACATCTGGCGTGAAAAAGAAATACAACGGTTCACGTGGCACACCTAAGCGCGAACAGGCATCGACAATCGCAGTAACCGTGAACTGTTCTTGGGCATTCACTGAAGGAACTAGACCTGCGCCATATCCACGAAACGCGAGTAATGGCCCTGGAAGGCAACAGTGACCGTTGCTGTTGGGCCGTTGCGGTGCTTGGCAACGATGAAGTCAGCCTCCCCGGCACGCGGTGATTCACGTTCGTAAGCATCTTCACGGCTGAGCAGGATCACCATGTCGGCATC
>CAEZWR010000011.1_pt1 | contig 13532 bp, 14 predicted proteins | sample 7265031 | NCBI WGS metagenome assembly CAEZWR01 (sample SAMEA6813887, study PRJEB35770) | uncultured Actinomycetes bacterium | biome: Freshwater; feature: Freshwater reservoir; material: water | place: Czech Republic | collected 2015-11-04 | depth 0.5m m
GAAGGACTCGAAACGGCGCTGTTTCTCTATGCAGGCATCTCCGCTAGTGGCGGAACAAGCGAACCAGTGATTGGTGCACTTCTGGGATTAGTCACTGCGGTGATCATTGGCATCATCATTTATCGCGGTGCAGTGAGTGTGGATCTCGCGAAACTTTTCCGTTGGACTGGCTTTGCACTCATCATTGTTGCAGCAGGCTTACTTACATACGCAGTACATGAATACCAAGAAGCAGGTTTGCTTCCTGGTGAAGACAACATTGCTTTCGACATCAGCTCAACCATTCCACCTGAAAGCTGGTATGGCTCACTACTCAAGGGCATCTTTAGTTTCCGCCCAGTAACCACGTGGCTAGAAGTTGTTGTGTGGTGGGCGTATGCCGTGCCCGTACTTGTGCTGTTCTTGAAGAAAACTAAGCGGCCGGCACTACCGAAGCAGTCTGTGCCGCAGCCGGTGTAGTTGCCGCAGGCATTGGGCAACCAGGACCTGATGGACTTGGCGTTGGTGACGCCTTCTTTGCCGCAACTGTTGCGTCATCTACAACAGCGGTATATCCGCTGCCGATAATGACGTCAACGACGCGCTTACTGCGACCATCTGGAATAAGTACAGATCCAGGGAAGTAGTACTCAAGAAGTTGCGCGGAGGCTTTTCCTTTTGGTCCATAACGCAATTCGCCAACACCGGTGATGTCACGATTACCTACCGCATTGCCAACCTCTTTAATCATGAAACCGCGGGCTCGCAAAGTTTGCGCAGTGGTACCTGCAAGCCCTGGAGTTTTGGTTCCGTTGTACACATTCACGCGAACACGCTCAACAGCGGGAAGTGACTGCGCTGGCGACACCATCAATGTGACACACGGTGACGGATTAGGCGTTGGCGCTACTGCTTCAGGCTCGCTGCTTCCACTGAACATTTTCACAATGCCAAAGATCAACCCAGCAACAACAAGCACCGCAGCTGCAATGGCCACAACGATGTGCCACGTTGGACGACGACGTCGGTAACGGCGCGGTGCAATACGCACTGCACCTTCACGCATCCCGCTCATGAGTCCTCCTGCATTCGTTGTTCAGCCATGAAATCTCGTACCAGATTGCCACATTCATCAGCGAGGATTCCAGCGATCACTTCTGGTCGATGATTCATCCGCTTGTCTCGGGGTAAATCCCAATGAGACCCGCAAGCCCCATATTCCTCATTCCACGCACCAAACACAATTCGGTCAATACGTGACAGCACTGCAGCGCCCGCGCACATTGGGCACGGTTCGAGCGTGACCACCAGGGTGCACCCCGAAAGGTGCCAATCCCCACGAATTGCTGCTGCTTCACGTAACACAAGCACCTCAGCGTGAGCAGTTGGATCCTGGAGCGCTTCCCGTTGGTTCACCGCACCGGCGATGACTTCGCCTTGCTCGTTGAGTACGAGTGCGGCAATGGGAAGGTCGCCCGTGATCGGGCCAACCTTGGCAACCTCGATGGCCTGCTGCATTGCCTCAACATACGAACGCTGCGCTTGGGACACCTATGAAGAATAGGGCGGTTGGTCGCTTACTGAGAATGACGGGCTTTACGTCGGTCAAGCCCAAAGCCAACTACGAGGGAAATAACCGTTAAGCCAGCAATAAACAACCATCCACCCATGTCACCAAAGCCGGAAATATTGGCCGGATCATCAGGGCACATGCCCAGGCCGCATTCAGGAATCACGGTGATGGTGATGACCAGCAGGTCCAAGAAGACTGCAGTAATGACTGCATACGTAATTGCCCGCAAAGAACCTGCTTGCTTGCTGATGCCTTGATCCCCACATACCAACGGCGTATTCCAAAACAGCAACACTGCACAACCCACCACACCAACGGCAAAGGTTACGAAAGCCCAGGTGTACAGGTGGAAGCCAAAGAATTCGGGACCATACCCTGGGTCTGTTGGGCTGGCCACATGCAAGAAGATCTGTCGCACACTTCCCGCAGCTCCCGCGCACGCAGCCAAGATGCTGATCGCGTAATGCTGCGCCTTCATCCCCCACAGCAGATTCATTACTGGTCCAACAGCCAAGCCGATCATTCCCGAGCGCTGCACCAAACACAGCGGACACGGTTGTTCGCCAACACCCAATTGCAGGTGCAGCGAACCGGCAAGCACACCCAAAAGGCCAACCAACGCCAAGATATTGATGATGCGAGCCAGAGTGACCTGGCGCTCTACAGAAAGTCTTGTCATCACGTCAGCCCTAGAAATTCAGTGGGATTGGGTCGGTCATGTGGGCCTTGAGTAACAGCACCGTCACGATCAAGGTCAAAATGGCCAAACCAGGGGTCCAACGCCATTTCCTAAAAATCCCAATGAAGACCGCTATCCAGAGGACAAACATCGAAAGCATCACGGGTTCACGCTAACGAACCTTTTACGTAATCTGGTGTCCGAAACGGAAACTTTATGAAAATGCCACGCAGCGCATGACAATGAGACTGAACCGGATTGCAGACACCCTCCAATTAGCTGCGCACCAACCGAGCGATGGCTGCGGTAACTTCAGAAAGCTTTTCGTTCATATCTACAGTGTTGTCATCCATGGCGTTCGTGACGCACTCAGCAAGGTGACCTTCTAGCATCAAGATCGCGACGGATTGCAGTGCTTTCGTGACAGCAGAAATCTGCGTCAACACATCCATGCACTGTTCGTCTTCATCGACCATGCGGTGTATCCCGCGAATCTGACCTTCGATGCGACGCAACCGTGTGAGTACCGCTGCATTGTTTTCTGACACCTCTGACATGACAACCTCCACCGCTCAGTCTAGTACCCAGTGGGGGTATCGATGGGAAGTGTCGAATTCTTGATTAATCGATCACGACAGGGCGGGCACCGACGCCCCACACCACGTAATTCCACATCCAGTTGGCCACCACGCTCACGCGGTTACGGCCGCCAGCCAGATAGAAGACGTGCAAGCCCAGCCATGCCAACCACGCTGGTGTGCCATGTAAGCGCAGACCCTTAGCCTCAACTACCGCGCGACGACGCCCAATAGTCGCCATTTGACCCTTGTCTTTGTAGACAAAATCCGTCAGCGCCTTGCCTTGGTGCTTGGCCTTGATCTGCTTGCCCACATGAATACCCATTTGCATCGCGACCGGAGCAATCATCGGAAGTGGTCGACCATCAGGGCCTTCTAGGGATGCCGCATCTCCAATGATCCAAACGCCTTCAGTGAGTTGTAATTTCGAATCAATCCTTAAGCGGAAAGATCGATCGGCTAAACCAAGAGTGGCCCATTGCTCATGAGCAGCAACACCTGCCGCCCAAACAATCGTGCCAGCGTTCAGCACTTCGCCAGACGTTAAGTGCACGTCAGTTGGATACATGCGGTCAACCGCGGCATTCACCATTACTCGTGCACCAAGATCTTCAAGCTCGCTTAACGCATGTGCACTGGACTTTTCCGAGAACATTGGAAGCAAGCGAGGGCCTGCCTCAAGAAGTGTCACCGACGCAAAATTCGCGAGGTCAGGGAACTCGCGCTTCATCGAACGCTGTAACTCAGCCACAGCGCCTGCAACTTCTACGCCGGTTGGTCCGCCGCCAACAACAACCACCCGCAAGTGTTCTTTCGGGCGATGCCCATTTTCAATTTCTTCATAGGTATTGAGCAAGTTATTACGAATTTCGCGTGCTTCACTCATCGTTTTCATTTGCAACGCGTTTTCCGCAACACCGGGAACGCCAAATGTTGTTCCCGTACTACCAGTCGCCAACACCAACTCATCAAATGGCAACACAGCACCATCTTCGAGACGTATGTTTTTGCGCTCGGTATCAATACGCACCACATCACCGCGACGAAAATCAACGCCAGGAATTGCGCCTCGCACCGAATAGGCGATGTCATCTTCAGACAATCCACCTGTTGCTACCTGATAGAGCAACGGTGCAAACAGTTGATACGGATTGCGATCAATCAAGGTGACGTGGATGCCTTGGGTTTTGCTGAGTTCGCGGGCCGCACGCAGGCCACCGAATCCGGCGCCGATAATTAGGACCTTGCGGTCGCCCTCACGTGCTTCATCCATAACAACAAACCCAACGTCGTAAGTTCGAGACCGCTACGCGGTTTCAGGAACCGTATTGTTTAAGCGGGTCATTTGCTCTGCCGATAACTTGACTGTCGCAGAACGAACAATGGAATCAACGGTTTCAGGCCGAGTAGCACCTGGAATATTGATCACGACTGGTGAAAGCTGTGACAACCAGGCAAGAGCCACTTCTTGCGCGGTCGCATTTACTTCTGCGCCTACTTCAGCGAAGTCCACATAGCGTGAACCGACTTCAGCATGTTGCGATGCTCCACCAAGAGGTGACCATGGCAAATACGCCAAACCAAGTTCAGTGCAACGGTGCAACGCGATGGCATTTGCACGGTACTTCGGTGAGTACTGGTTTTGCACTGACACTAAGCCGCCATCAGCCGGGCCGCCAAGAATATCGATCGCAATATTGATCTGCACATCATCCGCGTTTGAAATACCGACGCGCTTGATCAAGCCGTCGTTCTTCAATGCCAGCAGAGCCTTCATCTGATCGATGTACTTAAGCGTTGGATCCGGGCGATGGTGCTGGTAGAGCGCAATTTGTGACACACCCAAATTCTTTAAGCTCTTTTCACATGCCGCACGAAGTGACTCAGGCCGTGAGTCTGATCCAAAGATGCCGCCTGACTCGCGAGTGATGCCACCCTTGGTGGTCACCAACACGTCAGCCATATTTGCTGAACCGTTATAGGTGCGCATCGCCTCAGCTACGAGGAGTTCATTGTGGCCCATGGTTGAAGACGACGGTGCGTAAATATTGGCGGTATCAAAGAAGGTAACGCCAAGGTCAAGTGCGCGATGAATCGTCGCGATCATGCCTTCGCGATTTTCCAGCTTTTCTGGAAATGACATTGGCATGCAGCCAATTCCGACGGAAGAAACGTTGAGATCACCAATACGGCGTTGAGGCAGAGTCATATCTTCAGTCTAGCGGCGAATCTCAGCTCAGGGACTCAGCAACAACAAGCCATTGGGCATCAAGCTCGTTTCGCTTTCGTCCGATTTCTTGCAATCTGCGATTCATCTCAGCCAGATGCTCATGGTCGGTTGCGGATTCCGCCATCTTTCCGTGAATCGTGGCTTCCTCTTCTTCGAGTTTGCCCAGAGTGCGCTCGATCCGAGCCAAGTCTTTTTCAATAATTCGACGCTCACCTGCGCTCAAACCTGGTGCTTGAGACTTTGGTGCGACAGATGCAGACGTGGAAGTTCGCGATGATGCCACCGTGTGCCCACGCATTGATCGACGACGCTCAATGAATTCATCAATGCCACCCGTCAGGTGGGTAACAGTGCCATCGCCAAAGAGTGCGTAATTGTCATCACATACACGCTCAAGGAAATAGCGATCATGGGAAATAACGATCAGCGTTCCAGCGAAGCTATCCAGAAGATCCTCAAGTGCTGTCAGAGTTTCAACATCAAAGTCGTTCGTTGGTTCGTCGAGTACCAACACATTTGGTCCACCCATCAGCAAACGGGTTAATTGCAGACGGCGACGTTCTCCACCCGAGAGATCACCAACAGGCGTCCATTGTCCATCCGCGTTGAAACCAAGACGCTCACATAATTGCGAAGCAGATAACTCACGCCCTTTACCTAACTCAACTCGGGATGCAACTTTTTCCACTGCCTCTAGTACTCGCCAATGTGGATCAAGTTCTTCAAGATGCTGCGAAAGGTAGGCAGGCTTCACTGTGACGCCGGTGATGAGCTTTCCTTCTGCTGGTGGCAATTCGCCAAGGAGTAGCCGAATGAGCGAAGTTTTACCTGCACCATTTGCTCCAAGCAGACCAATGCGATCGCCAGGGCCAAAGTTGAGATTGACGCGATCAAGGAGTCGACGCCCAGCGATATCCATTGATGCGTCTTGGAGTTCGAACACAGATTTTCCAAGACGAGCACCAGCAAACGCAAGAAGTTCGGTTGTATCACGAGGTGGTGGCTCGTTTTGAATTAACTCATTAGCCGCATCGATGCGAAACTTCGGCTTTGAAGTGCGCGCAGGTGCACCGCGACGTAACCATGCGAGCTCTTTACGCAAAAGGTTTTGTCGACGCGACTCGGATGAAGATGCTTGCCTATCACGCTCTGCTTTCGCGAGAACAAACGCCGAATAGCCTCCGTCATACTCCTCAACATTGCCAAGCACTACTTCCCAAGTGCGATCGCACAATGCATCAAGGAACCAGCGATCGTGCGTGACGACCACGATTGCCAACTTCGGACGTGACTTTAAATGGTCAACAAGCCAGGAGATCACATCCACGTCAAGATGGTTCGTTGGTTCATCAAGCAATAACAGGTCACAGTCATTGATGAGCGCTTTCGCCAACTGCACGCGTCGGCGTTCACCACCTGACATCGAAGCAACCCGGGCATTCAGGAGTTCGTCGTTAAATCCACCAAGTAACCCAGTGAGGACATCACGCACTCGGGCATCGCCTGCCCATTCATGGATTGGGCGACCTGGCACCACGACGCTTGCCACCGTTGCGTCAGCATCGGGACTATCAACTTGCGACACCATTTCAACGTGAACATCAGATCCAACAGTCACGCGTCCGGAATTCACTGACTCAACTCCGGTGAAGACTTTGAGCAAGGTGCTCTTGCCAGCACCGTTGCGACCTACCACCGCAATCCGCTCACCAGCGCTCACGCCAAGGGAAACTTTCTCAAGCAGGGGTCGCTTACCGAAGGACTTTGAGACGGCTTCAATATTGACGAGATTTTTGGGGGCCACGACGCCATCCTCGCAAAGTGCACAAATGTCTGGCACAGCGCACGTTGATCGGTTAATGTCCGCGGATGCGTTGGCCCCTTTCCAGGGGGGATCAAGAGGCCACGACAACAGAGTGTGAGGACTCAACTGTCGTGGCTATGTACGGCAATGGACTCCATGTTCCTGTGTTGCCCCACACCATCGTTCCAATTTTGCAGCGCCTTCGAGCATCGGCCACTCCAGATCCCGAATCACATTTCCGCGTCGACTGGGCTGGTATTCGCACTCGCATCGGCATGCTGCCTTGGGCGCCACAGGATCTTGCAGGCACACAAACAGACCGTTTGCCAGTTCCCACCGATGGATATCGCTCTGAAGCTGAGGAATATGTCGGGCTTGGTCTTTCTTTAATCAACAATCGCGATTCTTATCGAATCGTCGAAGTTGGCGCTGGTTGGGCACCCTGGGTGGTGATGGGTGCTGCAATTGCAAAGCGAGAAGGTAAATCAGTAACCGGCATTGCCGTTGAAGCTGACCAATTGCGCGCCGGGTGGGCGTTACAACATGCGCAGGACAACAACATTGATGTGCGCCATGTAACTGGAACGAGCCAAGCAATTCGCGAACAACTCAGCGAACATTCAACCGACATGACTGTTGTGCAAGCTGCATGTTGGTTTGAAGAAACCACGTTGCAATTTCCGAAATTAACGGACGATGACATGGGTGGTGCGGTCAGTACTGATGAGAACGCACATATGGATTACCGCGGCGCTTTCTTCGATCACGTCGATGTACCAACCGTGACACTTGAAACCTTGCTTGCCGGTGATGAACCAACTGACCTACTCCACATAGACCTGCAAGGTCGCGAACTTGATGTGATCCTGCCGAACCTGGAGCTCATCGCGCAGAAAGTTCGCTTCTTGGCGGTGGGAACCCATAACCGATACGTGGAGGGCATGCTTCAGGAAAATCTGCTCAAACGTGAGTGGGCCTTACTGATGGAATCGCCATGCACGGCCGTGTTCGACGGCGTGAAACCAAGCCTGACCGGCTTCACCACCCAAGACGGAAACCAGCTTTATGCGAACTCACGCTTTCGCGATGCAGACCCAGTTGTTATTCGCCAGCGCTAATCCCTACCGATTCCCTCCAGAAACGCCCGTTTACGAAATCTGTCTGTAACACAACTGGGAAAGACTCCGCCGCTGGTCTGGACTGGTCTGACCCGTGTGTAACCCGTCTTTAAGGAGCCTTGCATGGATGCGATTAATGGTGCTGACACCGCTTGGGTGATGACGTGCGCAGCCCTCGTTCTGCTGATGACCCCTGGGCTTGCCCTCTTTTACGGCGGCATGGTTCGCTCCAAGAGCGTGCTGAACATGATCATGATGAGTTTCTCGGCTATGGGTGTCATCACGGTGGTCTGGGTAATCGTCGGCTTCTCGTTGGCTTTCGGTACTGACTCAGGTGGCGGCTTCATCGGCAACTTCGAGCACTTCGGACTTACCAATGCGCTGAACCAACCAGTTGGACCAGAGGGTCATCAGATTCCCCTACTTGCTTTCGTGATGTTCCAACTGACCTTCGCCATAGTTACGACTGCATTGCTTTCGGGTGCGATCGCTGACCGTGCGAAGTTCAGTTCATGGATCGTGTTCATGATCGCGTGGGCTCTGTTGGTGTACGTACCAATCGCTCACTGGGCATTTGCATTACAAGGTGGCACTGGTGGATGGATCAGCGATCGCCTTGGTGCGCTCGACTTTGCAGGTGGTACCGCAGTTGAGATCAACTCCGGTGCTTCAGCTTTGGCACTCGCACTTGTCGTCGGTCGACGTATTGGTTTCAAGCACGATTCCATGCGCCCCCACAACTTGCCGCTCGTACTCCTAGGAGCTGGCTTGCTGTGGTTTGGTTGGTTGGGCTTCAACGCTGGTTCAGCACTCAGTGCAGGAAGCCTTGCAGCGACTGCACTTATTAATACGCAGATCGCAACTGCATGCGGCGCGCTGACCTGGATTGCGGTTGAAAAATTCCGTGATGGTCACCCCACCACTTTGGGTGCAGCATCTGGCGCTATTGCTGGCGCTGTTGCCATCACGCCAGCCTGTGGTTTTGTCACACCTATTGGTGCGTTAGTTATCGGCCTTGCAGCCGGCGCCATTTGTGCCTGGGCAGTGAGCCAAAAGTTCCGCTTTGGTTTCGATGACTCACTTGACGTTGTCGGTGTGCATGGCGTTGGAGGATTCGTCGGCATGATTGGTATTGGCTTGTTCGCTGCAGTGATTGCCAACGAAGCTGGAGCCGACGGTTTGTTCTTCGGAGGCGGGGCAACTTTGCTGAGCAAGCAGGTGATCGCATCCCTTGCAACAGCCGCTTACGCCTTCATTGTTACCTGGATTATCGCCACCATCATTACCAAGACCATGGGCTTCCGCGCCGACCCTGATGATGAAATCTCTGGTCTAGACACGACCATCCACGCTGAAAGTGCTTATGACTTTGCAGGCGTAGCCGGTGGTGGAAGTATTGGAAGTAGCCACCATCCACTGCGTGATCTCATCGCACGCAGCCGAGAGGAAGACCAGTGAAGCTCATCACCGCAATCATCAAGCCCTTCCGACTTGATGACGTCAAAGAAGCGTTACACGCAGTAGGTATTCATGGCATGACCGTTTCTGAGGCAAGTGGTCATGGTCGCCAACGAGGGCACGTTGAGGTCTATCGTGGCGCCGAATATCAAATCGATCTTGTTCCAAAGATTCGCATAGAAGTCATCGTTGATGATGCCGAAGCAGAATCAACGATGGATGCGATTGTCAATGCTGCGCGCACGGAAAAGATCGGTGACGGCAAGGTGTGGATGATTAACGTTGAATCAGTAGTACGCGTGCGCACTGGTGAACGTGGGCCAGACGCGCTCTAACACTGTGAATATGAAAGTCCCCCTGACCTCAGGTTGGTCAGGGGGACTTTCATCATCTTGCGGAGACTCAGGCGTTTAGTCTCCGTGGAGGAATCACTATTGATTGAAGAAGATCAATAGTTTGGTAAGTCATGGTGATGGCCTCGGCTTAGCTGATCCAGTTGGATCCGCAGGCTTTGGCGTCTTGCTTTCTGTAGGTGGCTTAGGCGCAGGAGTTGGAATCGCGTCAAGCGCTGCCTGACGAGCAGCAATTGCCGAAGCGACGTCAGCTCGGCGATTTGCGTGAGCCGCAGCTTTCGCGGCAGCAGTTTTCGCCGACGCCATTGCTCGATCGAATCGTGCGGTTGCGGCATCAATCGCGGCCTTGAATGAATCGTTGACCACTCTGCGAGCGGCTTGTTGAGCATCTCGGGGAGCGACTCGCACATCAGCAACCAGATGAACTGCCCCCGCAGTCACCGGTCGAGCTGCCCCCGCAGCCTGCTGACGAGGTGAAGGAGCCGGATGTGAATCTGCGAACGCCACTGGAGCACTGCTCAACAGGATCACTCCCGTTAATGCACCTGCCACCAGACCTGCGGTCCGCTTCATCTCCGACCCTCCCGTGGTTTCATCTGTTGACCTACAGGAATCTTCCACCCCGTTTCTGTGAAATTCCTGTGAGTTCTCTGAGCAAACCCCCAATCGGGCGGATCGGACCAGCCATGGACGTACCGTCCCTTTCTCCAGATAGATTTCCCGCAGGAGGTGGGCGATGAGCCAGGCGATGATTTTGATCGTTGATGACGAGCCAGGGGTGCGTGAGCTCTTGAGCGATGCCCTCGGCATGTCCGGTTATCTCACCATCACCGCCCCCGACGGAGTTGAGGCCCTCAACTTGTTGCTCAAGCAGCCAGTGGACCTGATGCTGATTGATATCAATATGCCCAAGATGGACGGCTTTGCTCTTTTAGAGCGACATCGCAAAGACGGTCATCAAACCCCAGCGATCATGCTCAGTGCCCGCGGGGACCGCAATGACATCACTACCGGGCTCAAGCTCGGTGCTGATGATTACGTGACGAAGCCATTTGGTTTAGAGGAACTCGTACTGCGAGTCGCAGCGGTACTGCGGCGAACAATGCCTGCACAACAAGTTGATGCCGTGCTTCAGTGCGGACCAATCACTCTTGATCAAAGTCGGCATCTGGTGAAGTATCAAGATGAAACCATCGATCTCACCCAAACTGAATTTCGTCTGCTCGAAGAACTGATGTTGCGCGCAGGATTTGTTGTCAGTAAGGAAGCACTGCTTCGAGCTGTTTGGGATATCGACTTTGAAAGTAATACCAGTGTTGTAGACACCTACATTTCCTACTTGCGCCGAAAACTTCATCGCGATGATTACGAAGGCATTCGGACAATCCGCGGTGCAGGTTTCCAACTCATGGCCAAGTAATGAAACTGCAAACCCGCCTCACCATCACGGTGACTTTGATTATCGCATTTATCGCGGTAGCTATCGGTGGGTTTGCCATTCTTCGATCTGAATCTGTTGAGCTAAACCGCATTGACAGTGTGCTTGTCGATTACACAACACAACTTTCAACAACCGAAGATGATCCACTCATGCTTTCGCAATTCTTAGTTGATGACAGTCCATTTCCTGTCACGATGACCTACCTCACGCCTGACGGTGAAGTCATTGAAATCTCTGATAGCACCAATGGATTACAAGATCCCCCTACCGCAACCCAGCTTACTGAGTCTGTCAAGGAACCGATCTCATTAGATGCACCCAATCCAGTTCGCATGAGTGCTGCACCACTCGGAGACGACGACTACCTATTAGTATCAACGTCATTAGAACCCGTGATCAGCAACCGCGCTGATCAGATCAAACTGCTTTCGCTCTTCACTCTGGGCATGATGCTGCTCGGCTTCCTGGTGACGTTTGTGTTTTTCCGCCAAGACAGTCAGTTGGCAAACCTCGTCACAGCACTTGAACAGCGACAAAAACATATGCAGGAGTTCTTGGGTGATGCCTCACATGAATTGCGCACACCTTTGACCGTTATCAAGGGCTACGTCGAACTGTTATCCAGCAACAAGGTTTCCGACGCCGAACAGTTAGAGCGCTACTACTCGCGCATGGGAACTGAGATCGACCGTATGGAAACCCTCATTCGAGATTTATTGCTCATCGCTGAACTCTCAGAGGACAGTTCCCGCACTCAAGAAGAATTTGATCTCTCCAGTGCACTCCAGCATCAAATTACTGACCTTGAGCAACTTGAGCCCTTGCGATCGGTAACACAGTCGCTTGAGGGCGATATCTCAATTATGTGTTCGCCTGACTTAATGGTGCGCTTACTCTCGAATGTCTTCTCTAATATTCGACGTCACACACCAAGCGACGCCCCGGTAAACATCTCTTTGAAGAAAGTGCGTGCTGATGCAGTGCTCACGATTGAAGATGGCGGTCCAGGGCTACCCAACGATGCCTACTCAGCAGGTATTCAATTCTTCCAACGCTTTGATCAATCTCGCTCACGCGAGTCTGGTGGCTCGGGGCTTGGCATGAGCATCATGCGCGGAATTGCTGACTCCGTTGACGGAACTATCAATCTTCAACCGAGCGCACTTGGTGGCCTCGCTGTGCAGATGACATTTCCTATCAACCCCAGCAAGTAGCAGCGTCACCGATTGCGGCGGGTGTACACCTCATGGCGAATTGCGCCTTGTGGGTCCACATAATCAACACTCATCTCATTTCCAGAGGTTGCATATCGCACGTGGTAATTCCCGCCATTTAAGGCGTAGGTCAAGTCGTACGCTGTTGGACCTGTTTGAACAAAGTTCGTCACAACTGCACCACGCAATGGCTCTCCGCCATCGCGGTACGGGTTAGCAGATGGTTGAGGCGACACTTGTCCTTCAACTTCGGACACAACGCCTTTGAAGCCACCATTGATATAGGGGTAGGTCGAAGTACCGTGGTAGTGGTACTTCTTTTTCTTGTCGAAGTGTCCATTGAATTCGTCAAGGCCCACGACTGCACTTCCATCAGGTTCCGTCGTTCCATAAATTGGATAACCGTCAAGAGCGTAGGCAATTGGTGATGTGCGCCCGACGATACTTTGCAAGTGCAAGGGGGCCACGTGATAGTGGTAATCATCAGCTCGACCGCAGTGACCTCCCCAGTTATCGAGTTCACCCGAGAGATATGCATCATCACCACGGTTATTCAACGCGTTAAAAATCGGAACACCATTGACTGCTAAGGCAATGGCGCCACGCAGAAAATGATTCTTCGCTGACATCGGAGCCTTGCTCAATACTGGAGTTGCGGGAATCGACCATGCCCGTGTTCCGGTGTAACTCTGAGCGTTTGGCACTTGTTGTTGCCAGCTCTTAATGCCGACCATCATGTTGTGTGCCGGAAGACCCGAACTTTCGACAAGGTAATACTTTCCGCTTCGCATCACCTTGACTGAGCTAGCGAACGCATCAAAGCCAGGTAATTTCGTTAGCCCTGTCGTTGCGGCATGTGCCGCCGCAGGGCGGGCAAGCATGGAGAGCAATCCCAACGAAGCAACGGCCCCTGCCCCGAGCAACAAGGATCGTCGATCAAGTTCAGGTAGATGCGAGATCTCATGCCCGTGACCATTCCCCTGACCATGGTCGAGATGAGTTCCTGAATCCGCGTGAAAGTGATGATTGTGAGCCATGAGTATTCCTCCCGATGAAGTCGTAGGGAAAACTTTGCAGTCAACCTTGTGAAGAGTATGTGAATTGA
>CAEZWR010000015.1_pt1 | contig 12036 bp, 10 predicted proteins | sample 7265031 | NCBI WGS metagenome assembly CAEZWR01 (sample SAMEA6813887, study PRJEB35770) | uncultured Actinomycetes bacterium | biome: Freshwater; feature: Freshwater reservoir; material: water | place: Czech Republic | collected 2015-11-04 | depth 0.5m m
CTTCGCGACGAAGGCGACGTGCTGCACCCTTGCCGAAATCTGAACGCTCTTGGGCACTAATGGCAATCGTTGACACTGTGAAACTCCTCGTTTACTCGTAAGTCAGCCTCGGCAGAGCGCGGATAGCGCTGACCTTCGTCGATCACGGTCCTTTCGAACCCTCGCCGAGGAGAGAAGAGGACACTATCAGTGAGAGGATGAATCTTCCGAATCCGGGCTTCCCTCGAACAGGCTGGTGACCGATCCGTCAGTAAAGACCTCATTGATCGCCTGAGCCAAGATCGGTGCGATGGAGAGCACTTTGAGCTTGGGGAACTTGCGATCTTCTGGGATTGGCAAAGTGTCGGTGACCACAACTTCGGTGATATTTGAGTTCTGCAGGCGCTCGCGGGCCGGATCACTCAAAATCGCATGGGTTGCCGCCACGATGACCTCGGTTGCCCCATTTTCAAAGAGGGTCTCCGCGGCCTTCACGATGGTGCCACCGGTGTCGATCATGTCGTCAACGACCACACACACGCGGCCCTTCACATCGCCTACGACTTCAAAGACCTTGACCTGATTTGGCACATCTGGATCGCGGCGCTTGTGAATGATGGCCAGCGGAGCGCCGAGCTCATCTGTCCAGCGCTCAGCTACCCGAACCCGACCAGCATCCGGCGAGACGACCGTAATGCGATCGCGATCAACATGACTGCCCACATGCTTTGCCAGCAATGGCAGTGAGAAGAGGTGGTCAACTGGGCCATCAAAGAAACCTTGGATCTGAGAGGTGTGAAGATCGACAGTCATCAGGCGATCTGCCCCTGCGGTCTTAAACAGGTCAGCAATCAGGCGAGCTGAAATTGGCTCACGACCGCGGTGCTTCTTGTCTTGGCGGGCGTAACCATAGAACGGCATGATCACCGTGATGCGCTTGGCTGATGCTCGCTTCAACGCGTCAACCATGATCAGGTGTTCCATGATCCATTTGTTGATCGGAGTGGTGTGGCTTTGTAGTACGAACACGTCAGCACCGCGAACTGATTCCTGGAAGCGCACGAAGATCTCACCATTAGCGAAGTCATATGCCAACGTGCGTGAAAGTGGAATTCCGAGTTGCTCGGCTACTTCTTGAGCGAGCTCTGGGTGTGACCTGCCCGCAAGCAGCACCATCCGCTTACGGTTTGGAAACTCTTGCAGGTTCACTTTTCCTCCTGTGCTGTGGCTTCTTGCGCGGCTTGTGCTGCTTGTGCTGCTGGTGTTCCTGGACGTCGTCGCAATACCCAATCCAACACATTTCGTTGTTTACCTCGAGCAATTGCGATCGATCCTGGTGGTACATCTTCGGTGATAACAGATCCGGCCGCGGTGTAGGCCCCGTCGCCAACAGTGACAGGCGCCACCAACATGGTGTCGCTGCCAATTCGTACATGCTTACCTACGGTGGTGCGGTGCTTGGCAACACCGTCGTAGTTCACAAAGACGGTTGAAGCGCCAATATTGGAGCCTTCGCCGATGTCTCCGTCGCCTACATAACTCAAATGTGGAACCTTGGCGTCATTGCCAATGTTGGAGTTCTTGATTTCAACAAAGGCTCCGGCCTTGCTGTGGGTGCCCATCACAGTGCCAGGACGTAAGTATGAGAACGGGCCGACAGTTGCATCTGCACCAATCACTGCAAGCTGCGCCCACGTGTGAATCACAGAGGCGTTCGCGCCCACTTCACATGAATTCAAAGTGGTACCCGGGCCAATCTTCGCGCCGGCTGCCACAGATGTTGGGCCAAGAAGTGTGCAGTTCGGCAAGATCGTGACGTCAGGTTCAAGCTCGACATCAACATCAAGCCAAGTTGTTGCTGAATCCAGAATGGCTACGCCCTCGCGCATCCACTGGGCATTAATCCGGTCGCGCATCACAGCTGCAGCTTCGGCAAGTTGGTAACGATCATTCACACCAAGGATTTCGTTGGAATCTGCACACATCGAACCCGCAACTACTGCATTCTCATCGCGCAAGAAACCAATCACATCAGTGAGGTACTCCTCGCCTTGTGAGTTATTTGTGGTGATGTTGGCAAGCAGTCGAGTCAGATCGCTCGCAGCAAAGCAATACATACCTGAGTTGATTTCATCAATCATGATTTCAACCGACGACGAATCCTTATGTTCAACAATGCGCAGTACGCTGCCCGTTTCATCACGAACAATGCGGCCATATCCAGTTGGATCACTCATTTGTGCAGTGAGCACTGTTGCACGTGCTTGTGATGCATCATGTTCTTGCACAAGTGCCACAAGTGTTGCCCCGGTAAGCAACGGGGTATCACCTGTCAACACAACTACTGGACCACCGTCAAGTGAAATACCGCGTGAGGCAATGTCAGCTAATGCGATTCGTACCGCATGACCCGTTCCGCGTTGTTCTTCTTGGACAACAGTGAGAGCCCAGGGAGCGATTTCTTCAACATGAGCGGCCACGAGCTCGCGACCATGACCAACGACGACAATCACATGTTCTGGTTCAAGGGTGGCAGCAGCCTCAAGCACATGGCCGAGGAGAGATCGGCCTGCCACATGATGCAACACCTTGGGTGTTGCCGAGCGCATGCGCTTGCCCTCGCCAGCAGCGAGAATCACTACGGCTGCAGGTCGCGTCACGAGACGTGAGCGTATCTGCTCTGAGCTCCTGATGAACGATTCCCCCGCAAGATCAGGTCGAAGCTGTCCACTCTTGGGCGAAGCTGTCGATGATCTCAGCACAAGTTTCTGGGTGCGAAACTGTCAAATGGTGCTTGGCCTGTGGAACGTATGTGACTGATGTGCCTGCTGGGGCAAAACTCAAGATGAAGGGAACGACTTCTGGCACGACCACGGGACTTGCCATTGCATGCACATAATGAAAGGGCACCTTGAGTGCCGCGATACTGGCATTCAGTCGCTCTTCATCGATCTGTGGAGCAACAACTTGGTCGAATTTCCAGGTCCAACGCTCATCATCAACTGGCTTCACGCCATACGTCGCCAACCGCTCCAAAAGAACTGGATCATCGCCTTCTTGCGGCGGCATCAGACGAAATCGTGCGACCGCATCCTCTTTGGTGTCGTAATAACGAACTGGGCTGGCTGCGGCGGCCCCAATTGGTCGCATGCGGCCTTCGCCTTGAATGAAGGTATCCATCAAGATCACACCGATTGCTCGCTCTGGACGTTGAGTTGCCGCCATCACGACAGAGGTGCCGCCCAAGCTGTGACCGACCATCAGGGCGCGTTCAATACCCGCGTCATCGAGTACGGCGTTAACCTCTTGGCCCCAGATATCAATGCCATATGCATCCCGGTGACCGCTATCGCCGCTGCCACTGAGATCCAAAGTGATGACGGTGTACGTCTCTTCTAACAGTGGCACCACATTGGCCCACCACACGTGGTGAGCACGAAACCCGTGGGTCAGCACTACAGCGAAATCGCCTTGTCCAGTGACCGAGTAGTGGATTGGGGCGCCAGCAACCTCAACAACGCGATCGTGCAGGTCCATGTGGACACCCTTCGCTAGAGCGAGAGCTCCCGGGGGAGGGATCGAACCTCCGTTGACGGATTCAAAGTCCGCTGTCCTGCCGCTAGACGACCCGGGATTGTTTGAGCAGCAAACGATATTGGCAAGGCCCTCACGTTGCGAAAGCGACTTGGTTACGCTACCGTAACTTACGCAACCGTAGGTCTTGAGATTTACGACTGGCGCTAAGGAGCATTTGTGACCATTTCCCCCGCTGTCGATCCCATTGACCAGTTGCCGCCTGAAGGCGCGCCTGATCAGATTCAGCTCCAGCCACTTTCTATGCGGATCACCGTTGGAGTCTTTGTTGCGGTTCCCTTTTTAGCCGTACTTGCTGCCATCCCAGTTGCTTGGGGCGGATTCCTTTCGTGGGTTGATATTGCACTGTTCCTTTTGTTCTGGGCTATCACTGGTCTGGGTATCACGGTTGGGTATCACCGCTTCTTCACTCACGGATCATTCAAAGCTGGACGCGGAGTGAAAATTGCTCTTGCCGTCATGGGCTCATACGCACTTGAAGGTTCCGTTGCACAATGGGTGGCTGATCACCGCAAGCACCACAAATATTCCGATGCTCCTGGCGACCCACATTCACCTTGGCTTGAAGGTGACGTGAAGTTCGCTTTGCTTAAGGGCTTCTGGCACTCGCACACTGGTTGGTTGTTTGACGAACAACAAACCCCAGTTGCGCAATACGCACCCGACATTGATGCCGACGACGATCTTCGGTTGCTGAGTAAGTGGTACCCATCTCTCGTCGTGGGTTCACTTCTCATCCCAGCCATCCTCGGTGGCCTCATTACTTGGTCGTTCTGGGGCGCAGTCACTGCGTTCTTCTGGGCAGGTCTCTTTCGCGCGGCGTTCATCCATCACGTCACCTGGTCAATTAACTCGGTCTGCCACATCTGGGGCAGGCGCACGTTCAAGTCACGCGATAAATCCACCAACGTGTGGTGGCTTGCGATCCCATCCTTTGGTGAGTCTTGGCACAGCCTGCATCACGCAGAGCCAACATCTGCACGACATGGGGTTCTCAAAGGCCAAATTGATCTGAGCGCAGTATTTATCCGCACCCTTGAATTCCTCCACCTTGCAAATGACGTGCGCTGGCCAAAACCAGAACGCCTTGAACGCAAACTCGTTGACCCATCTATGGCGCCACGGATTCGTGGGTACAAGAAGGCTGCATAAGTATGACTACTTCTGAAATTACGCGCGACTCTGTAACGCAGATACATCCAGTTCACAAGAGTGCACCACGCGAACGCGTACGCATGACTGGTCAAGAGCGACGTGAACAACTCATCACTATTGGACGCAAGCTCTTTGCTTCAAAAGGCTTCGAATCTGTCAGTGTTGAAGAAATCGCAGCCAAGGCTGACGTGTCAAAACCTGTCGTGTACGAACATTTCGGAGGCAAAGAGGGCCTGTACGCAGTCATCGTTGACCGTGAAATGAATGACCTCATGTTGGCAATCACCAAAGCTCTTACCGTACAACCGGAAGAAATTTCGAGCGCGAGAATTTTATTGGAGCGCGCAGCCATGGCGTTATTCGATTACATCGACGCCGACCCAGATGGTTTCCGCATTTTGGTTCGCGATGCTCCAACAATGAGTGACTCAGATTCCACCATCGTCGGCTTCCAGCATTCACCATCCTTCGCTAGCGTGATTAGTGACATTGCAGCGCACGTTCAAGATTTGCTTGCCGTGCAATTCAAAGCACACAAGATCAACACCAAACTTGCGCCTATGTACGCACAGATGTTGGTCGGGATGGTCGCTCTGACAGGTCAGTGGTGGCTGGAAGAACGCAAACCTAAGAAAGATGAAGTGGTAGCAAACCTCATTAACTTGGCGTGGAATGGTTTGGGCAATATGGATTCAAAGCCAAAGTTGATCAGTAAGTCTCGTTAAATAACTCGAGCACCATGAGCTGGTCCAAAGGATCGTTTTACTGATCGCACGAGTCCACTTGATGTCAGCGCTACCGCAATATCTAATGCGTGGTCGGCATCCCGAGCGATGAATGCACAGGTTGGTCCACTGCCAGAAACAATGCCGCCCAGTGCTCCTGCTTCTTCACCAGCCTCAATGACGCGTTGCAATGCTGGGCGCAAGGAAAAGGCGGCCTGTTGGAGATCGTTATCCAGTGACTTACCCAGTAATACGGGATCACCGACGCGTAATGCATGCATCAAGTTGTCTGATACATACGGATCAGGAACATGCTTGCCTTCGCGCAAACGATCGCACTCTTGGTACACGGCAGCAGTCGAGAGCCCCTCGGATGCAAGGGCGAAAACCCAATGAAATGAACCCTTTGCTAGCACTGGCGTGAGCTGCTCGCCACGGCCACTACCAATTGCTGTTCCACCATGAAGTGAAAAAGGCACATCGCTGCCGAGCACTGCCGCGATTTCATGGAGTTCCTGCTTTGGGGTATGTAAGCCCCACAGAGCATCGCAGGCAATGAGAGCACCCGCAGCGTCAGCGCTTCCGCCAGCCATACCGCCCGCAACTGGAATCTGCTTGTGAATGCGAAGTGCGACGTCAGCCGTGACTCCTGATGCGTCAGCCAGCAGCTGCGCGGCTTTCCAAGCCAAGTTTGATGAGTCAAGTGGCACTTCGGCCACACCTTCGCCATCACACGTGAGTGAGATTCCAGAACCCGCAGGTTGGCGTATGGCGGTGACATCGTCGTGAAGAGCAACAGAATGAAAGACCGTTGCTAATTCATGGAATCCATCCTCGCGTCGTGGTCCGACTGAGAGTTGCAGGTTCACTTTCGCGGGTAGGCGAACGGTGACCTCTTTTGCTGCCATAGACGAAGGTTATTTCCTTGACCTCACAGATGCGCGGTCAGCCTCGTGCCAAGGCATCAGCAAGACGAGCGAACTCAACCACCGTCAACGTTTCACCACGTACACCTGGATCAATATTTGCTGCACGCAATGCCGCCTCGGAACGGTCTGGTCCTCCAGCAAATTGTGCAAGGGCCCCGCGAAGCGCCTTGCGACGCTGGCTAAATGCGGCATCGACCACGGAAAAGACATACTCCCGTGGCGATTCACACACTGGAGGTGCAGTGCGCACCAAGCGCACAAGACCTGAATCAATATTGGGCTCTGGCCAAAATACTGTGCGGCCAACGGTGCCAACGAGAGCAACATCACCAAACCAGCGCGCCTTCACACTTGGTACTCCATACACGCGGCTGCCAGGACCTGCCGCAAGTCGAACTGCAACTTCTTTTTGCACCATCACCAGCATGATTTCAATTTTTGGAAAGAGTTCCAAGAAATGCAGCAGCACTGGTACTGAGATGTTGTACGGAAGGTTCGCAACAAGCGCCGTTACTTCACTTGGTAATGATGTGACCGTGAGCGCATCAGCCTCAATCACTGAGAGACGCGCAGCGTGTTCAGGCAGATGCGTGGCAATTGTCTTAGGAAGCTGCTCTGCGAACTGAGTTTCAATCTCAACAGCCACCACATCGTGATCGGCCTGCAAAAGCGCCAAGGTTAAACTGCCCAACCCTGGTCCGATCTCTAATACTCGACATCCATCAGGCAAATCAGCAAGGCGAACAATGCGTTCAACCGTGTTGGGATCAATGACGAAGTTCTGGCCACGTTTTTTTGTTGGCCGAATATCTAAAGTTTGCGCCAATTCGCGAATTTCGCGAGCGCCGAGTAGGCCGCTCACCATTGCCCGAACACGCGCTGTGCATTAGCCCAGAGGTGCCCGGCCATTACTTCTTCAGAAACTCCACGTAACGAGGCAAGCGCGCGAACAGTGAAAGGCATCAAATACGAAGCATTCGGCTTGCCGCGATTTGGCACGGGTGTCAGATACGGCGCATCGGTTTCAACCAAAATGAGTCCATCTGGAACAACCGTTGCCGCTTCGTGAAGATCTGTCGCGTTCTTGAATGTCACGACCCCAGCAAATGAGATGTACCAACCTTGATCCGTGCAGAACTTTGCCATGGCTGCATCACCGCTGAAGCAATGGAATATGACGCGCTCGGGAGCACCTTGTTCGAGAAAAATGTCCATCACATCTTGATGCGACTCACGATCATGAATCACCAAAGTTTTGCCGACTTCCTTTGCAATCGCAATGTGTCGACGAAATGACTCTTGCTGAATTGGGTGCAACTCCTCAGAGCTTCGGAAGTAGTCGAGCCCTGTTTCACCAACAGCGCGCACCACATCTTCGCGAGCCATGGAAGCAATGGCTTCGTATGCGGCCTCCAGCCCTGCGCGTCCTTCTTTTTCAAAGATTCGCGGTGCTTCGTTGGGATGCAGTCCAACACCCACCACGAGTGCTGGGCGAGTTTTTGCTAGTTCAATCGACAAGCGTGCTGCTTCAAGATCACAACCGATTTGCACGATGCGGGTAACGCCCACGGCAGCCGCAAGTTCAATCAACGTGTCTGGATCAGGCATTGAACCGCCATGCAGATGACGGTCATGAATATCAAGATGGCAATGCGTATCTATAACCGGTGCAGCTAATGCTGCTGGCGACGCAATGCTCATTCGGCAACTTCCTCCAGGCGTGGGAACAACCCTGCGCCCTTCGTGACAGGTGCACCGACTGGCAATTGACCCCAGTGGGCAACATCGCCGATGTGCTGATCATCGATTGAGCCAAGGGTTGCTGCGGCCCCCAAGTCATTCCACAGTTCAGCCATCGTGTTTGGCATTAATGGGTAGTAGAGCACGGACATTGCCCGAAGTGATTCACAAATCGTGTACAAAACGGTGTGCAGGCGCTCCGCTTGAGCTTCATCTTTTGCAAGCACCCAAGGCTCTTGCTCAGTGACATACATATTCACTGCATCAACAAAGCCCTTGACCGCAACGATCGCAGTGGAGAAGTCCAGTTCATCCATTGCAGCGTCAGCTTCAGCAACTACAGCCACAAGCTGATCTGACAGTGCGGTTTCTGCCGCGGTAGCAACTCCCGCTGCCGGCAACTTGCCATCGCAATAGCGATTCACCATTGCGGTGCCGCGTGAAGCAAGGTTGCCCAAACCATTCGCGAGCTCTGCAACATAACGGGCACTCATGTCTTCCCATGAGAAAGAACCATCGTTACCGAAAGAGATTGCGCGCAAGAAGTAATAGCGGAACGCATCAGAACCAAAGTGATCAATGATTTGGGAAGGTGCGATACCCGTGAGTTTGGTCTTTGACATCTTTTCGCCGCCAACAAGCAGCCAGCCATGTGCGAACACCTTGCCTGGCAGAGGCAGGTTCGCTGCCATCAACATTGCTGGCCAATACACAGCGTGAAAGCGAAGAATGTCTTTACCGACCAAGTGAACATTCGCTGGCCAAATTTCAGCAAAACGCTTTCCTGCTTCGCTATCGGCTGGTTGGCCGTATCCGATTGCGGTGATGTAGTTCAAGAGCGCGTCAAACCAGACGTACACCGTTTGTTTTTCATCCCACGGAAGCGGGATGCCCCAACCAACACTTGAGCGCGACATAGAAATATCAACCAAGCCGCTGCGCAAGAAGCTCATCACTTCGTTGTACGCACTGACTGGCTGTACTGCTTGGGGATTAGCTTCGTAGTGCGCGATCAATTGATCTGCGAATGCAGATAACTGAAAGAACCAGTTCTCTTCTTGTAGTTGCTCAGCTGGTCGCCCATGCACTGGACACACTTGCTGGCCTTCATATTCACCGTTGCCAGCAACGAGATCACCTGGGAGTTTGAATTCTTCACAGCCAACGCAATACGGGCCTTCATAAGGAGCCGCATAGACGTATCCGTTCTCGCGCACTGCTTCCCAAAAGCGCTGCACCGCTTCGATATGGCGCTCTTCGGTGGTGCGAATGAAATCGTCGTTCTTGGCATTCACTGTTTCAAGTACTGGCAGCCAGTCGGCGGTAACTAGACGGTCTACCCAGTCTTGGGGAGTCACGCCGCCGGCATCAGCTGCGCGTTGCACCTTGGTGCCGTGCTCATCGACTCCAGTTAGGAACCAGACCTTTTCCCCACGTTGTCGGTGCCAGCGGGTGAGAAAGTCGCCAGCTACGGTCGTGTACGCGTGACCAATATGTGGGGCATCGTTGACGTAATAAATCGGCGTGGTGACATAAAAGGATGCCGAAGAATTCGTCGAGGCCATGGCCAGATCTTAGGGTTGCGTGCCTTTGGCTTGGACCACAGCGTCATAGACCTCGCGGCGTGGAACTCCCGCCTCGTGGGCCACTTCAGCAATAGCCGCCTTGCGATCAGTGCCCGCTGCCTCACGGGCTCGTACTGAGGTAACCCAGTCAGCTGGGGTGACCAGTCCTTGCACACTGCGGCGTTCATCCACAGAAGCGCCCGTAATGACCACGGTGCACTCCCCTCGCACGCCCTCAGCTGCCCAAACAACGAGCTCGGCAAGTGTTCCGCGCTTGACCTCTTCATAGGTTTTCGTGAGTTCTCGACACACTGCGCCGAGGCGATCTGGGCCTAGCCCTTCAACCAGTGCTGCCAGCATCGCTTCAATTCGATGCGGTGCCTCAAAAAAGACCATCGTGCGTGGCTCGGCAGCAAGATCAGCAATACGCGCGCTGCGTTCACCGCCCTTACGAGGTAAAAACCCTTCAAAACAAAAGCGATCAACAGGTAACCCTGAAACAGCCAGTGCCATGAGTACGGCCGATGGCCCTGGGGCTGCAGTCACCGGAACATCACGCAGCACTGCTTCCGCCACGATGCGATAGCCAGGATCGCTCACTGATGGCATCCCCGCATCAGTCACCACCACGATCACCGAGCCAGTCAACGCCGCATCAACGAGTTCAACGGCGCGTGCCTGCTCATTGGCATCGAAGTACGACACGACTTTGCCGCCAATTTCGATACCGAGATCAGAGGCCAGCCGGCGCAAGCGTCGGGTGTCTTCGGCAGCCACGATGTCCGCAGTTTGTAGCAAGTTCACCAAACGCGCAGAAGCGTCGTCCTTATTACCCAGAGGGGTTGCAGCCAGCACAATGCGACCTACCGAGATTTGCGTGGAATCAGTCACGTGGTCATCTTGTCATCCACCTACGATGGCAGCGTGCTTGTGGCCCGCGACACCGAATCGCTCTCGAAGCGACTTGTGCCGCCGATGCCCAAATCATCGGGTTGGATGAGCGCCCTCGTTGTTACCGCGATCGGCGCAGTGCTTCGACTCATCAACCTTGGGCAACCCCACGCCATTATTTTTGATGAGACCTACTACCCCAAAGATGCGCTATCGCTCATCAAGTTTGGGGTTGAGCATGCAACTGTTGATGGGTCGGATCAAAAACTTCTCGATTACACCGGTTCAATTGCCGATCTCAACATTTTCACTGATGCTGGATCATTCATCGCTCATCCACCTCTAGGTAAATGGATTATTGCGCTTGGTGAACTTGCTCTTGGCCCAACCCCAACAGGGTGGCGGATCAGCGTTGCCATCGTTGGAATTCTTTCCGTATTGCTCACTGTGCGAATTGCACGGCGCCTCACCCGCTCAAACCTGATTGGCGTTCTCGCCGGATTATTCGTCGCTCTTGATGGCGTGCATCTTGTGATGAGTCGCACTGGCCTGCTGGATATCATCCTTGGTTTCTTCGTGTTGATTGCGTTTGGCTTGTTCTTGCTTGACCGAGATCAATTACGGCAACGCCTGGCAAAACACATTCAAGAACATGGCATTTCCAGCACGGCAACGTTATGGGGGCCAAAGCTTGGGGTGCGTCCACTGCGTTGGGCGGCAGCACTCTCTCTTGGCCTTGCTTGCAGCGTGAAGTGGTCGGGCATTTATTTCGCCTTTGCATTCATTGCGATGTCACTGGTGTGGGATGTTTCAACCCGGAAGGCAATTGGAGTTGAACGGCCTTGGCGCGCGACTCTTCTGCGCTCAGCCCCATCAACTGTTGCAATCAGTTTCGCAATCATGCTCATTACTTATGTTGCGACGTGGTCAGGATGGTTCCTCAGCGATGAAGGATGGGATCGCAACTGGGCAGCCGGAACAGGAGTGCTTGCAGCACTGAGTTCCCTTCTTCACTACCACTCTGAAATGTGGAACTTCCACGTTGGCCTGACCACCGAACATGCATATGCCAGTAATCCATGGTCGTGGCTACTACAAACTCGACCAACCTCGTTCTACTGGGCGGACATCAAGGATCACAGCAAAGGCTGCGAGGTTGACTACTGCTCTTCTGAAGTTTTAGCTCTCGGCAATCCAATTATTTGGTGGGCTGGAATCCTCGCAGTGGTCTATCAAGTGTGGCGTTGGCTAGGTAAACGCGATTGGCGATCTGCTGCTGTGCTCGTTGGCATCGCTGCAGGTTGGCTTCCGTGGATGATGTATCTCAATCGCACGATCTTCACCTTCTACACCGTGGTGTTCATGCCGTTTCTTGCAATTGCGCTGGCGATGTCTGCCGCTGCATTACTTGGACCACAGGATGCAACACCAGAACGTAGGAAGCGCGGAGCAATTGCA
>CAEZWR010000016.1_pt1 | contig 11817 bp, 12 predicted proteins | sample 7265031 | NCBI WGS metagenome assembly CAEZWR01 (sample SAMEA6813887, study PRJEB35770) | uncultured Actinomycetes bacterium | biome: Freshwater; feature: Freshwater reservoir; material: water | place: Czech Republic | collected 2015-11-04 | depth 0.5m m
CCTATGAGTTTCAAACAAAACCAGGGCATTCTTATTTCAGTGACTCGCGCTGTGCGGGCCAAGTCAAGGAGAAGCAATGTCTGATCAGCCAGAGAACGCAGAAGCCGCAACCACGGGAATAACTCCGGTGGAGCCAGCGCCAGTTCCGATTCCCGAGCACACGACAGCGCCCACAAAACGCTCAAATAAGCGGGCTATCTGGGCCGCAGCGGCGGGTGCAGGTGCAGTGCTGCTTCTCGTTCTCGCTGGCTTCGTGGGATTTGCATTGGGTTCACATCACGATCGGCAGGGCCGGGGTGAGTTCGGTCGTGGACCAATTGGTCAAATGATGCACGATCTTGACGGTGATCGCCCAGGATCAATGAGGCAGTTCGAGGGCCCGATGATGGATCAGCAAGGCGGCCGGCAGTTTGGCGGTCCGATGATGGGGCAGCAGGACGAAGAGCAGGGTACAACTCCAGCACCACAGACTCAGCAGTAAAACCCGCTGCATGGGTCAGGGGAGCTCCACAAGGGTTGCCCTGACCCATGAACCGTAGTCATAGGTTATGCCTATTATTAAATGAGAAATATTTGATTTGCACTATGGATCAAGGGTACCTACTCTTCGAATATCCGCTCCGGATTAAAGAAAAGGATGGAATCCATGTCTGTAATTAACTCTGAGATCAAGCCATTTTCCGCAACCGCATTTCACAACGGTGCCTTTGTTCCCGTAACAGATGCAGATGTTCGCGGTAAGTGGGCGATCTTCTTCTTCTACCCGGCTGACTTCACCTTCGTGTGCCCAACCGAACTCGGTGACCTTGCTGATTTCTACCCAGAGTTCAAGAAGCTCGGCGTAGAGGTCTACTCGGTTTCAACCGACACGCACTTCGTGCACAAGGCATGGCACGCAACTTCAGATGCAATCGGAAAGATCACCTACCCGATGATCGGTGATCCAAACGGGGACATCACTCGCAACTTCGACAACATGCGCGAAGGTGTTGGCCTGGCGGATCGCGGAACTTTCGTGATTGATCCAGAAGGCATCATTCAGTTGGTGGAAATCACTTCTGAAGGTGTAGGCCGTAACGCTGCTGAACTTCTTCGCAAGGTCAAGGCTGCACAGTACGTAGCAGCACATCCAGGTGAAGTGTGCCCAGCAAAGTGGACCGAGGGTGAAGCAACGCTCGCACCATCAATTGATCTCGTAGGCAAGATCTAATTATCCGGATGCTCGTTGGAGGGCTGACAACCTCAGCCCTCCAACGCTTCGGCACTAATCCCGTGCCAATGCAGACACGCACCGAGACCCGGTGGCGACGATGAGGAGGACAACATGCTTGACCAAGCAATCACACAGCAGCTAGCAACACATCTCGAGCGCGTGACGCTCCCTGTTGCTCTCGTAGCATCGCTTGACGATTCAAAGACATCAGTAGAGCTCCGTGAGCTCCTGAATGAAATTGAAGTGCTCTCGCCACTCATCACTGTGGTTGAAGAAGCAAACGTGCGAACCCCTTCCTTCGCAATTCGACGCACAGGTACGAACGTAGAAGTTCGTTTTGCCGGTATTCCAATGGGACACGAGTTCACTTCCCTTGTACTCGCGTTGCTCTGGGTCGGTGGACATCCGTCAACTGTCGATCCAGAAATCATTGAACAAATCAAGAACCTCGAAGGTGACTTCGCCTTCGAAACGTACATGTCGCTGAGCTGCCAGAACTGCCCAGATGTTGTGCAGGCACTCAACCTCATGAGCATCGTGAATCCACGAATCACACATGTGGCAATTGATGGTGGGGTCTTCCCCGATGAGATCGAGCAGCGAGAAATCCTTGCTGTGCCCACGGTCTACATGAATGGTGAAGTTTTTGGCCAAGGCCGAATGAGCATTGAACAGATCATTGCAAAGCTGGATGTTAATGCCGATGCAAAAGTCGCCGAGACTCTTAACGCAAAAGAAGCCTTTGATGTACTCGTTGTCGGTGGTGGTCCTGCCGGTGCTGCTGCTGCCGTTTACGCGGCACGAAAGGGAATTCGTACTGGCGTAGTTTCTGAACGATTTGGCGGGCAAGTTCTCGACACAATGGGCATTGAAAACTTCGTTTCGATAAGTCATACAGAAGGCCCGCAACTGGCAAGTTCATTAGAAGCACATGTCAAGGAATATGACGTTGACATCATGAATGCGCAAAAAGGGACCAAGCTGATTCCAGCAGACGAACACGGGCTTATTACTGTTGAACTTGAAAGTGGTGCCGCGCTCAAGGCCAAGAGTGTCATTTTGACCACGGGTGCCCGATGGCGCGCGATGAGTGTTCCTGGTGAAGAGCAATACCGCAATAAGGGCGTCACGTTTTGCCCGCACTGCGATGGCCCGCTCTTTAAGGGCAAACGAATTGCAGTGATCGGCGGAGGCAACTCAGGAATTGAAGCAGCTATTGATCTTGCAGGTTTAGCAAGTCATGTAACCGTCCTTGAGTTTGACAGCAAACTACGTGCTGATGAGGTGCTCATTCGCAAACTCAAGTCGCTTACAAATATTGATATAGTCCTTGAAGCTCTGACAACAGAAGTTATTGGCGACGGATCTAAAGTTACTGGCCTGCGCTACCAGTCGCGCAAAGATGATTCTTTTCATGATTTGGTGCTTGACGGAATCTTTGTTCAAATTGGGCTACTCCCAAATACCGAATGGTTAAAAGACACCGTTGAACTATCTGCACGGGGCGAAGTCGTGATTGATTCAGCAGGTGCCACAAATCTTCCTGGAGTTTTCGCTGCTGGGGATGGCACGACGGTGCCGTACAAGCAGATAGTGATAGCACTTGGTGCTGGAGCCACTGCAGCCTTGAGTTCCTTCGACTACTTAATTCGACACTAAATGTGAGTTGCTCTTTGCGACCATAGCGAGCATTTTTTGTACATCTTGTCAGTTGACTATCCGATGTACCGAACTGTGGTCTCAGATGTCATGCGACGCAGCACCAAATAATCGGGGCCTTTGAGAGCGGTTCGTTCATAAGGCCCAAATCCCATGACAGTACCCTGAGCACCCAGGGCTGATGGGATGTGATGCACAAGATCCAGGCCTTCCTTGACTCCTTCTGGCGTATAGACAGTTGCGTATGAAAGTCCAAGTGCTGCAAGAGTTGCCATGTCGTAAAGACAACCGAACATTGTGCTGAATGAATCAATTCCCCAACGGGACTTGATCTCATCAGACATGTGTCGAAGCACTGTATTGTCTTCGTCGATCATGTCGACATAGATCCAGCCTTCGAGGATCTTCTTTTCTTCCGGTGACTTACTGTAAAAATGTAATCCGGCAGTCGTTGTGAATCTTGGGAGGTCGACTTTCTGCTTGCGCAAGGTGGCAGAAAGTTCTACAAGGACTGCCCCGAAGCCCAAATACACGAGGACGTCAGCTCCTGATTGCTTCACAGTATCAACTTGAACAGAAAAATCGGTCGCAATAGGTGAACACTTAGCGTCTGCCTTGATGGTGATTCCGAGGCGATCACAAGCATCGGTGAAGTATTCAAAGTATTCATTACCAACGGGTGATTTATCGCGTACGACCGCAACCGTGGAAAAGCCCTGCGCCTTGATTGCTCTTACCAACATCGGCCCGTCTTCATAGAGCGCACCTAGCTGGTACTGGAATCCGTACTCACCTCGCGACTTCGTGGTACCGGGAAAATTTATGGTTGGGATTCCGTATTCCTCGAAAAGCGGCTTAACCGCTATCGCGTTATCTGTTTTTCCAGGCCCAAGAATCACCAGCGCCCCGGCATCAGCAAGTTGGAGCCAAGCGTCTTGCACAGCCTTGGCCGTTCCATTGGGTAGACCGCGCCCAGATGCCTCAATCAATTGAATTGGTCGGTCGACTTCGCTTCGAGCGAGAGCTTCATCAAATCGAAGTTCGATGGCTCGACCTATTGATTGATGAAAAGCTGCTCCTTCAGGGAATAGACCTTCATGAAGAAAGCCGACCTTGTGCGGCTCAACGCTGGGTGTTGTCATGACAGGATTTTAGTGGATGTAGTCAGGATGGGCTTACAACTGAATTGCAGTCGCCGAAATGTCGCAATTATTCTGTGAATGAGTTGAGAATTATGTGTGAACGATTATTCCGCTATGTTTTCGACGCCTGAAATCCGTAATACTCACGACATGAAATTGAGATTTGCTTTGATTGTTTCGGCAGTCTTTTCGGCGATGATTCTTAGTGCGACATATTCAGCTGCAGATGTGGCGCCGATCGTCAGTCCAAGCCCAAGTGCCTCGGCGGTTCTCAGTTTTACTGTGCGTTGCCCCTTTAGTCATACGGATACAGTGGACCCGATTGTCATGCCGGGAATGTAAGGCATGAGTCATCAGCACGAATTTTTTGGTAACACATCTACGAACGAGAAATCGACAACACAATCACTCCTTGCTGCGCCCACTACGTGCGCAAAAGGGAGTCAGTTCATAGATGGGAACGATCATTCTGCGTACTGGGTGCCGAGCCTCTATCAAGATGGAAAGCGCATTCAGCCGACTGCTATTTATGCCTCATACACGCAATTGTCGAGCTCGAGTGGTGTTGCATCGCCTTTTCAAAATGGGTTTAAGGCCGTTTCAGGCCTGACATCGCAAAGCGTTCAATGGGGATGCACTTCTGTTGACACGCAATCGTTGGTTACCAAAACGATTGATGATGTACCCACCTGCCAGGCTCCGCAACACCTCTTCGCCAGAACCTCGTTCGCGAATTGCTGGAGTGGCCTATCAATGGACCCAATTGACCATTCCTCGCATTTAGAAAATCAAGTGAAAGTTAATGGGCGATTGCAATGCCCGCCAACGAACCCAATCAAGGTCCCGCTTTTAACACTGAATGTTCAGTACCCAGTTGCGACCATCACAAATGCGGGTGTGAGTTTGGCGAGCGGAAAGCCGGCAACCTTTCATGCAGACATGTTTCAAGCATGGACCAATGACGGTCTGGCGCAAAGAATGCGTGGCAACTAATACGTACCATTGCCACAGCAAGGGTTTCCTGCAGTAAAGCGCAATGCCTTGCGGAAAAGTTATCCAGCTAGAAGGTGTTGCAATGTAGCTCCACGTGCGAACCCACATTCATTGCACAACACGATGAAGCCGTAGGTTTTATCCCGGGTAATTTCAAAGTCGTCTAGATGACAACATGGGCACACTAGGTCTTCGTGAATCATGACGTCTCCCCATTCGCAGTTGATAAACCGTCGCATGGCTAGGTTGAGCCATGGGGGAAGCGCTATCACTTTCGAATTCAAAGGTTGCCTGGTGTTGAGAAAGACTCAAAGAAATAGAGAACTGTGGGTGAACTCTTGTGATCCGCCTATAGAAGAGCAATCCATGGGAGCTGTCGCCCGCCCGACTCTCCAATGAGAAGAACTCACCTCTCAGCCTCCTAGGCTGCAGGTATGTCGCTCTCAGATACCGAATCGAATAACACGACCGGTTCGGCCAAGAATCACAAGTCGATGAAAATGCCGATTAAGCGCAGGCTCATCTTGGTTGCGGCTGTGACTGCACTTGTTCTTTTACCTGCAATCATCATGGTGCTGGTTACTTGGGTTGGTACCGGCACTGTTCAAGCTGCCGCCACATGGGCATCGATTCCGGCCATCGTGGGTATTGCTGCCGCGTTGTCCGGCGGACTGCGATTTGCCGTGATTGTGTCGATCGTGATGGCATTCCTGGCACCGGTAATGATTGTTGCCGGCTTATCTCCTGTCTCAGGTGCTGCCTTAATGGCCATTCTCTGCTTAACAGTTGGGCGACTATCTCGATTTGGGCTCCAGAAGTCCGGCTTGTTGGTACCGGTCATGCTTGCATGGCCGCTTATCGATCCGCCGACCTGGAACGGTGCCAGCACGGTTGACCGTCTTGATAATACGTTTCTGTTGTGGATGACATTTATTTTCTTTGTGGGCGGGCTTGTGCCAGCGTTACTTGTGTCTTTGAAGCTGCGCAAGCGAAAGATTTCAACTCTTGCTACCCACACTCGTCGCGAAGCAGTGACCTACACGGTGATGATCACCATCCTCGTGACTGTTTCGACCTTTTACGTACTCGACAATCCAAAAATGATTGGCGGTGCATTCCTGATTGCCGTGATTTTGGTTATGGCACCAATCGGAACTGCACAAACTTTGAAACCAACAGTCTTTCGCGTACTCGGCACAATCCTTGGATCCATCTTTGTTATCGCATTGGTAAGCAAGGTTGATTCATTGAGTTTGGTCTACATAATCGGACTGCTCTTCCTTCTCATAGCCTTGTATGCACGACTGAGTGGACAAGCGTGGGTCTACTTCGTCTTTATGGTGCCGGCCACTGCGTGTTTGAATGCCACGACGCTGACGCAGGTGGGTGAGTTGGGCAAGCAACGAGTTGTCGACAACGTGGTTGGCGGGATTTTGGTGATTATTGCAACCGCAATTGCGATCGGCTATTCACACTTGGCGGCCAAGCACGGTGAAGCGCCTGAATCCGATCATGAAATTGAGGTTGGTCTCCACGCGAATGCGTAGCATTCGGTTACTCCTTAGGAAGACTTTTCTTTATGTGTCGCTGCAAGAGCGAAGGCCAATCCACCTAAAGCGTAGGCGATGCTTTGCATAGCCAACGAGATGCGCCAATCTTCGTCTGACCAGGATGGCAACGCATGCAAAGCAAAATTCAAGACATACAAGGCCAGACCAGCAATGGTGATGAAGAACGCGGGTCGTCCAACTCTCTTGGTCATACACGCCTCAAATGAGATAGCAGCGATCAGAATCAGCAACAAAGCAATGACGAGCAGCGAGAATTGTGCATGGTTCGAATTTTCTTCACCAACCCATACAAAATCAACGCCGTACAGCAGCGTGCCCACGCCAAAAAACAACAACTGCATAAACGAAGCCTGAATCTTTGGCTCAACAGAGTTGATCGGATGCTCAAGTTGAGCTTCCTTGCGTTTCATCACTAAGAAGGTCGCGATCGAGGCACAGATCGACGCGCATCCAGACGTGATGAAACCAAGTTGGTTCGCAGATGATGTACCCAGGCTTGCTGGGTCAATGACGTACGGAATCCAGATCGCACCGAAACCCAGAATCGCAACAACATAAAAGATAAGTGCAGCGCGACCTCGGCGCTGCACATGAGCACGCCAGGTGATGATCAGCGTGAGGGCGATAAGTACAGGGCCAACCGCTTGGAGAACGAAGTTGAAACGATCAAAGTCTGGAAACCAGCCGATCCCAGCCGATCCAATTGCGATCAACAAGAATCCAATGGCAGCCCACCACAAAGATGAGGGGTGAACGCGGATGGCATTGGATGACTGAGAACCATGCGACATGTGATCGGTTACTTTCTGGGAAGCAAAAAGGAGAAACGCGTTAGCGGAAAATATCAGAATTTCCATCTGAAATCACGTGTATGCGGTTTACAAAAGGGAGATCCAGCGACGGTTTTCGCTAGTTGTGCACGAACAACACTTTGTCAATTTTCTCAATTTTCAGATTAGGTTTGTGTGCCACCACGTCTTGGATGAAAATCCCATCAGCCGCAAAATCTCGGCTCCGCCAACCAACAGCCCGAGCGAGATCAGTTCTGAACACACCTGAACCAACATCGAATCTATTCATTCGCGGCTCAGTAATGAGGACGTAGTACGTGAGTCCGTATGCGTCATGACTGTGAACCATGTCGAATAAAACGATGTCTGGATCGTTTTCTTCGATGACTCTAAGGACGGTTTCTACAAAAACGGGAACGTAATAATTGTCATCGTTCGTAAATAACACATATGGAGTGGTTGCTCTCTCGAGTCCGATCTGTCGAAGTGAATGCCCGTAGTCGTTGTACCGCTCTTCGGTGAAAAGGTAGTCAATGCGGTGTGGGTATCGGCTTGCGAATTCGGCAAGAATCGAGGCGATCTCATCGTCCGGCCCATCGTGAATTACAAGTAAGCGAAAGTTTTGTGAGGTTTGTGCAAGAAAACAGTGCAAGAGGACTTGCAGACTTTGTGGACGGCGATACGCGACACAGACGATGGTGAGAGCAATTTCCGACGAATCGATTGAATCGTCATCGTGTTGATTCGTAATATTTTCACAACCTTTGCCGTTGATGGAGCCAAGATTACTCTCAATTTGCGCTGTTCGGTGTAGTGGTATCCGGGGCCGAGGTCGAACCGGCAACCTTCCGAGTTTCAGAAAGGCACGCAAGACACAAATAGGGCTCTCTGGCGATGCCGGCTTTATGGTGGTGTCGTGTGACTCCTTCACGCTTCGTGTGAAAAATATTGCGTCTGCGCGCTGCGCGTGCGCAATTCTTGCCTTGGGGATGCGGCTAGGTCTCAGCTGCTCTCTGATGTGAGCCACTATGTTAACCCACGTGAGTATCGCCTTTCCTTCCTCGAGTTCGCCAACAATTGGATGCGAATTTGAGGCGACAATCGTTGACAGGTCTACCTTTGAACCAGCACCGATTCCTCACGAAATTGTCTCATCGGTGGGTGGTCAGCTCGATCGCGGCGCATTGCATCTGGAGCTCTACGCTTCCACGCTTGAACTTACGACTGATATTTGTTCATCAGTTTCAGAGGTTCGACAAGACTTACTGAATTCATACTCCATAGTGAGGAGTGAATTGCATGCTCATGCCTAGTTGCCCGCAGAAGAGCTAAATAAGTTCAACCGGCTTCAATTAATAGCGCTAGAGTCAGCCCGTGAAATCAGCTCGAAGAGGCGGATTACTTCCGTACGCCTCGGTGCTCGCTGCGGTTGTCGCCGTTTTGTCGATGGGCGCTGTGTCCGCGTATGCGGCGGCAGCAAATACCGTCGTCGCAACGGTGAGTGTGGGGTCCAATCCCAACGGTGTGGCGGTGACGCCCAGTGGTAGTTACGCGTATGTCGTAGCGGGAACCAATGCTGTCCAAGTCATCGACACGTCTACTAATACAGTGACAAGCACGATTAGTGGTTTTAGTTCGCCGGTTGGCGTTGCGATCACCCCTGATGGGCAATACGCGTATGTAACAAATTACGGTGGTTTTGGTGCCGGAAACACCGTTTCCCGGATTCGCATTTCAGACAACACCATCATCGGATCATCGATCGTTACTGGGTCTGGTCCAACCGCAATTGCGGTGACGCCAGATGGAGCCTACGTCTATGTCTCGAACACTGGCGGTAACTCGGTTTCTGTAATCCAAACTTCGACGAATACGGTGATCGCCACGGTTCCTGGACTTCATGCACCAAAGGGAATCGCGATAACTCCAAATGGTAACTATGTGTATGTAGCGGATTTCAATTTTGACAAGGTGCAAGTTATCGCCACATCGAGCAACACCGTTGCAGCGACGATCTCACTTGCCGCCGGTGCGGGGCCATATGGCATCACAGTTACCCCAAATGGCCAGTATGTATACGTTGCCAATGATCTTGCGAATACTGTCTCTGTGATTGCAACGGCAACGAATACGGTTGTTGGCTCGCCAATTACGACAAGCTCCGTACCGCTTGGTATCGCGGCCACGCCTGATGGTCAGTATGTGTACGTAGCGTTAAACGGGCAAAGCTCCGTTGGCGTCATCTCCACATCGACCAACACGTTGGTGTCAACTGTTGCCGCTGTTGGCACGAGCCCGTTTGCAATCGCAATTAGCTCGAATGGGCAGTATGCCTACGTTACAAACCAAGGCAGTTCTAGCGTTGCTGTCATCAACCTGCTGGCAACTTCGTCTGGTTCAAACATTGTGTTACCTCCAGACATTATGCAAAGTGTGGCCTTGCCTGCATCAGGTAATTGCATTGGTATTGATGACAAAGATTTGAATTGGGCCGGTGCGACCAGCGGTGGTTGGACTGCTTCGTGGGCGCAGTGGATGAATGCGGGCAAGGGTGGAGCGGTATGTAACCGATTCTTAGCGTTTAATCCGACTGCAAGTAACTGGTTCACGCGCAAGTAGTGCCCGTAACTACTCATTTTTATGGGGCTGCGAAAGTGCGTGGTGGCCAGGGCCGGGGTCGAACCGGCGACCTTCCGAGTTTCAGATGGGTACGCTACCTAGAAATAGGTCTTTCCCATCATGCAAAGTCAGTAGCAGTGTCTTGTGAGTCCCTCACAGTTCGTTTGAGTTATGGGAAGACCGTGCACGCGACAGTTCCATTGTGATGTTCCTGCCGGCTTGGGTCGACGAGAAGACAAGAGCATTCCCTATCAAGCTCACATATTTGAAAACTGTTCATTCCAGAGCCGTAACTCCTCTATGCTCTCGCCCATGAAGAGTCTTCGACGGGTTGCATTGACCGCTGTATTGATTGCCTCAGCTTTCGGGATGTCGACCGGTGTTGCGCAAGCGGCAACCACCCTCGACCAATCCTTCGAATTGTATAATACTTGCTATACAGGTGGTCAAGGGCAGCCGATGATAAATGCGCAGATGGTGACTCCTGGGATTACTGGGGCATTAACAAGCGTTCAAGTCAGTTTGTTAAAATTCAATACTCCTCCCGACGGAGTCACAGTTAGCATCAGGGCGGCGTCCGCTGGACAGCCAACGGGGGCTGATCTTGCTTCTGTTTTCATTCCAGATAGCGCTATCTCCTTTGCAGCGACAATGATCACGGCGGTTTTCACATCCCCTCCGACAGTCACTGCCGGCACGCAGTTCGCGATTGTCGTCAGCTCAACAAATACGAATCTTGATTACTGCTGGCGTGGTTCCACTACGGCGTCATATTCCGGGGGTAGAACTGCGAGCTTTTTTGGCAATTCTTGGTCTTTCTGGAATGCGCCTTCAGGATTGGTCTTCCGTACGTACGTCACAACACAAGATGCACAATGGACCACCATTCCTCAAGGCCTTCCACTTTCCGCGACAGGAACGTGCGATGCGCTCGATGACAAGGCCGTTGCTTACGGCACTGGGCTTACCGGTGGCTGGAAACGTAGTTGGGAACCTTGGGTGAACACGGCTGTCGGGGCGAACGGACAACGCATCGGTGGATGGGCTTGTACTCGCACCTTGATCAATAAGGGTGGATTAACCTGGACGATCGCGAGCTAACTGACACAGACACTGGCAGACGCAACCGATACTTTCGAACGTTGATGCATCAGTCCGCCAATAAATGGCCTGCGATTTATACAGTTGTGGCCAGGGCCGGGGTCGAACCGGCGACCTTCCGAGTTTCAGTCGGACGCTCGTACCAACTGAGCTACCTGGCCGTGGCTGACGTTCCAGCCGCGATGAAACGGGGTTTCCCCCGAATCCTTGGCGACCCTGACCGGACTTGAACCGGCGACCTCCGCCGTGACAGGGCGGCGCGCTAACCAACTGCGCTACAGGGCCTTGAATAAAGCCGTATCCCCAACGGGATTCGAACCCGTGCCGCCGCCGTGAAAGGGCGGTGTCCTAGGCCACTAGACGATGGGGACCTATATCTCCGTCGACCTTTGTGGATGCCGTTGGTGACCTGAGAACTATAGGGGATGGGTGACCGGAGGGGTAATTGAGGTCATTTGGGATTGGCTGCCCGAGTAAGTCGATCTCGGATAGCGGCTCCGATTCCGCCCATCGGTGGGGCAACAGCCAGCACCTTGGAGAGTTGGCGCGCATCAGCTTCACGTAATGCGGCATAGAGCTGCTGGGCGTATTCCTCGCTTGAGACGGGAGAACACAGTCTCACCATCCCGGCAGGAGTTGGGTGCTCGGCTAAGGCAAGGAGCCCAATACTCTCCGTGCCAAACACATAATTAAGTAGGGCTGTTGGTTCGACGATTTCAACATGTGCC
>CAEZWR010000021.1_pt1 | contig 10994 bp, 9 predicted proteins | sample 7265031 | NCBI WGS metagenome assembly CAEZWR01 (sample SAMEA6813887, study PRJEB35770) | uncultured Actinomycetes bacterium | biome: Freshwater; feature: Freshwater reservoir; material: water | place: Czech Republic | collected 2015-11-04 | depth 0.5m m
CTGCTCGACATGATTCGTTATGTCACATCTGAACTTGGCCCCACATGGACCGTGGAGTACGGCAATCCCGACGATGCCGAGCAGTTCAACTGGCTCATGAACTACTCGCCGTATCACTGCGTCAAGGAAGGCACTGACTTCCCGGCCACGATGATTGCAGTGTTTGATAATGACACTCGCACTGATCCCATGCACGGCCGCAAAATGGCTGCTGCAATGCAACACGCAACGGTTGGAGATCGACCGGTCTTACTTCGCACCGAGGGCAACGTTGGGCATGGTGCTCGATCAATGAATAAATCCATTGAAGAGTCGGCCGAGACCTTGGCGTTCATGGCTAAGTGGACAGGGATGCAAGGAAACCAATGATTTCAATTAGTCTTGACTCATGACTCGTTGCTTAGTTACCGGCGCAACAGGTTACGTTGGCGGTCGACTTATCCCCGAACTCCTCATGAAGGGCTACGAGGTTCGAGTCTTGGCGAGGTCACCTGAGAAACTTCGCGATATTTCATGGAGCGATCAGGTTGAGATCATCGCCGGCGATGCGCTTGATCCTGTAGCTGTGAATGCCGCACTCAAGGACATTGATGTCGCGTATTACCTCCTGCATTCTTTACAGCAAGGTCCAGACCTTGAGGCCAGTGAAGTTGCGATGGCAAAGGTCTTTGCTGATGCAGCTGCCGCACAGCAGATAGGGAAGTTGATTTATCTCGGTGGACTTGCACCTGTACTGCGTGAAGAAGCAATGTCACCACATATGCGGTCACGCGTACATGTAGGAAAAACACTGCGTGCGAGCGGTGTTTCGATGATCGAACTACGCGCTGCAGTGATCATTGGATCAGGTTCCGCGTCTTTTGAAATGTTGCGCTACCTCACTGAACGCCTCCCAGCAATGATCACTCCGCGCTGGGTCCGCACAAAAACTCAACCCATTGCTATCCGCGATGTGTTGCGTTACCTCACCGAAAGTGCGGCGCTTCCCGCAAGCGTGAGTCGTGAATTTGATATCGGCGGCCCAGATGTCATGACGTACCAAGACATGATGCAGATTTACGCAAAAGTTGCGGGATTACGTAAACGCATTATTTTGCCCATCAACTTGCTCTCTCCTCAGCTCTCCAGTCACTGGATTAACCTGGTGACCCCAGTGCCTCGATCGATTGCTCGCCCGCTGGTGCGATCACTTCGGCACCCAGCCGTCTGCACCAACGATGACATCAAGCAGTTCATTCCCGATCCACCTGATGGGTTGCTGTCATTTGGCAACGCCGTAGGTCGTGCACTCACTCGCATTCGCGATGCCAAGGTGACAACTCGCTGGAGCGGGGCCACATTAGATGGAGCACCAAGTGAGCCGCTGCCAACAGATCCGTCCTGGTCGGGCGGCACGCTGTATAACGATGTTCGGGTAGTTGAGTCGACAGCAACACCTGAAGAGATGTGGCATGCAGTCGAACGCATTGGCGGCGATAACGGCTGGTACGCCGCGAACTTCTTGTGGTGGGTGCGTGGAGTTTTCGACAAAGCCATCGGTGGCGTTGGTTTGCGCCGCGGTCGGCGCGACCCTCATACCTTGCTCGTTGGAGAGCCCGTTGACTTTTGGCGCGTGGAAGAGCGCACGTATCCCACGTTGCTTCGCCTGCGCGCAGAGATGAAGATGCCTGGGAAAGCGTGGCTGGAATTTCGGGTAGAACCACGCCCCGATGGCGGATCAACCTTGCACCAGCGCGCTGTGTTTTGGCCGCGCGGACTTGCGGGCCATAGCTACTGGTGGGCAGTTGCTCCCTTCCATGCCTTTGTGTTTCCACCGATGTGTAAGCGAATCGTGGAGCAGGCACAAGCGTTTACAGAAGCATCCGGCACAATACGTCAATGACCACACAGCCCACTCCTTATGAACTCTTCGGTGGTGCTGAGTTTTTCAAGAGTTTGGTGAGCGCCTTTTACGAACGCGTTGCTCGCGACCAGATCCTTCGCCCGATGTATCCCGATGAAGATCTCGGGCCAGCCGAGGATCGCTTATTGATGTTCCTTGAGCAGTACTGGGGCGGTCCGAAAACTTATGGTGACCAACGAGGCCATCCGCGCCTGCGCATGCGCCACGCACCTTATCCCGTAGATTCAATTGCGCGAGATCGTTGGTTGATCCTCATGCATGATTCCTTGACCGAACAAAAACTTCCCGCAGCTTACGAGGAAGAACTCTGGCAATACTTCGTTGCTGCTGCATTTGGTATGCAAAACATTTACGACGATCGCCCCTCCCCTATTTGAGGGATCAGGGAGAGAACTCGAGACAATCAATCTCTACTCGTAACGCAACAAGCGCCTTACTTCGCAGCTATTTCCAAATGTGATTCAAGGATCGCGCGCACGTCTTCTGGGATAGGACGCGAACCATTTGGCCCCGTTGCCACCATCGTGCCAAGAGCCGTCAACGAAATGCGACCTTGCTCGTCATACAACACGTAGGAGATGTCATAAGAGCTGTTGCCGATGCGAGAAACCCAAGCATCAAGTGGCACTGCTTCATAACCGTGCAGTAGCGAGACTTTGTAGTTGATTTCCATCTTTGCAACAACCTGGGAAAACCCAGGAGCCAAGTCGCCAAGAAGAACATTTTTCAAGTTCACTCGCGCTTCTTGGATGTACTCGCTGTACTTCACATTGTTGACATGGCCTTGGCCGTCAAGATCAGCAATGCGTCGTTGCATCATCATTCGAACAACAGTCATGTTTATCCTCGCGTGAGTTTGCGGTAAGTCGCACGATGCGGACGAGCCGCTTCAGCACCTAGACGCTCGATCTTGTTCTTCTCGTAGCTCTCGAAGTTTCCTTCGTACCAGAACCACTGCGAATCACCTTCGTACGCGAGAATGTGCGTAGCGATGCGATCGAGGAACCAGCGATCGTGCGAGGTAATCACAGCACATCCAGGGAACTCAAGGAGTGCGTTTTCCAAAGAACCCAAAGTTTCTACGTCAAGATCGTTGGTTGGTTCGTCAAGCAGCAACAGGTTGCCACCCATTTTCAGAGTGAGGGCGAGGTTCAAACGGTTGCGCTCACCACCAGAAAGCACACGGGAAGGCTTTTGCTGATCTGGGCCCTTGAATCCGAACACCGAAACATAAGCACGCGATGGCATTTCCACGTTACCGACCTTGATCCAGTCAAGACCATCAGAAACAACTTCCCAGACATTCTTCTCTGGATCCAAACCACCACGGTTCTGATCAACATAGGAAAGCTTGACCGTGTCGCCGACTTTGAGTTCACCGCTGGTTGGCTTCTCATCGACTTCTTTTCCGTCCGTGGCGGCATCGACGATCATTTTGAACAATGTTGTTTTACCAACACCGTTCGGTCCGATCACACCGACAATGCCGTTACGTGGAAGAGTGAATGAAAGATCATCAATCAAGATGCGATCGCCGAATGCTTTGGTGAGGTTCTTAGCTTCAACAACGACCGAACCTAAGCGTGGGCCAGGTGGAATTTGAATTTCTTCCATGTCGAGCTTGCGTGCCTTGTCAGCTTCCGCCGCCATTTCTTCGTAACGACCAAGACGAGCACGGCTCTTGGTTTGACGAGCCTTAGCATTCGAACGCACCCATGACAGTTCGTCAGTCAAACGCTTCTGCAACTTCAGGTCCTTGGCGCCTTCAACCTTTAGGCGAGTGGCCTTGGTGTCGAGGTACGTGGAGTAGTTGCCTTCATAAGGGAAAGCACGCCCGCGGTCGAGTTCCAAAATCCATTGCGCAACGTTGTCCAGGAAGTACCTATCGTGGGTAATCGCGATCACGGTGCCTGGATACTTCTCAAGGTGCTGCTCGAGCCAGTTCACACTCTCTGCGTCAAGGTGGTTGGTTGGTTCGTCAAGCAGAAGGAGATCTGGCTGGCGAAGCAGCAACTGGCACAACGCCACGCGACGCTTCTCGCCACCGGAGAGCACATCAATAGCCGAGTCAGGGGCTGGGCAACGCAGGGCATCCATAGCTTGCTCGAGCTGGGCATCCAGATCCCATGCATTGCGGTGATCAATGGCTTCTTGGAGCTGGCCCATCTCAGCAAGAAGGGCGTCGAAATCTGCATCGGGGTTCGACATCTCTGCGGAGATTGCATTGAAGCGATCAACCATGCCCTTGGTTTCGGCAACGCCGTCTTCCACGTTTTCTAAGACTGTTTTGGTCTCATCAAGCTTTGGCTCCTGCTGCAAGAACCCCACCGTGAAACCTTCATGGAGCTTGGCCTCGCCATTAGAAACGTCGTCCATGCCGGCCATGATCTTCAGCAGGCTGGACTTACCAGCACCGTTTGGACCCACCACACCGATCTTGGCGCCAGGGAGAAACGAGAGGGTCACATCGTCCAGAACGACCTTGTCGCCATGGGCTTTGCGTGCCTTACTGAGGGTATAAATGAACTCGGCCATAACCGGTGAGCCTAATGGCCCAGGGTCATGGCCGAGTTCAGGGCAGATTGATCAGACTCCAACGGGGATGGATTCCATCTGATCTGCCGCGATTCGGGCGTAGTCCTCGACCAACTCACCGGTTTCCGGGTCGACGCCCTCCGGGATGTCATCAACCTCGGCAAGTGCCAAGGCTGCGCCCTGCAGATCAGCGATGAGTCGTTCTTCACTCTCCACCACTGACTGCCGCTTCACTCGAGTGAAGGCTGAAACGCCCCGAGTCAGGTCTGGCCCAACGGAGCGAGCTTCAATGTCTTGATAACGAATCTTGTGACTGGCATCTCCGCAGGCCCGTTCAACTTCACGGGAGCGTAAACGCCCGTGCACCACAACAGGCATTCCCTTCGTTACCGACTGAACTACGTTCTGGGCCATATCGCGCCAGCAACTGACCCCGAAGTAGTGCGTATCGCTGTCGATCCATCGATCAGTGGTGCGATCAAATCGACGCGGGGTGCAGGCGATTCGAAATGATGCAACAGGGTCGCCAGCTGAACTGAAGCGAAGTGAGACATCGCTGACCACATTGCCAATGACCGTCAAAGTTATGTCGTGCATACATCCTCCAAGGTGCGAACCGAGTGTGTTCTCGATGTCGATACCTTGGGAGAAAGGATGAACCCATCGCTACGGGCAATCTGAATCTGTGGATGAGACACGGGAAAATCGGACTCGGTGGATAACTTAAAAATTCAAGACTTGGTGCACTGCCGCAGCCATGTCATCGGCTGCCGGTGAATCCGAAATCGCAGCGACCATAAAACCCAACTGGGTTGCTGCACCTGCAGTAGTTGGCCCAGAGACCACCACAGGAATTTGTGGCGCGCTTCCAAACTTTTGATGCATAGCGCGCGCGGCACTTGGTGAACGCAATATAAGTGCTCCGACATGCCCTTGCTTCAGCAACAACAACGACACAGGATCGTGTTCAACAACTGTGGTTTCGTACACCACGCCTTCGTGCACAGTAGCTCCTGAAGCACTCAAACCATCGGGTAGCGCGCGCATGGCAATCGAGCCATGCGGGAAGAGAATTGAACCAACACCTAGCGGCATTTCTTTGATTAATCCTGCCGCAGAGGGTTCGCGAGGAATCAGATCCACCGCCACACCAAGAGCCTGCACTGTTTCGGCAGTTTTTGCACCAACAACTGCGATCTTCATGCCACGTTGAGTTGCATCTTTGAATGCTGCTTCAAGTTCGGTACGACCAACAAGGTTCGCCCAACTAGGTATTGCCATTTGCGAGGTGACAACACACCAGTCAACGCCAGATTTCAATTGTTCGAGCATTCGAATTGCATCAACATTTGATTGCGACTGTGTCATCTGCAAATACGAATCTGTGATCGAAGAAATGCCAAGAGACTTCAGAGCTGCAGCATCGGCTTCGTTATCGCTTGCGCGCACCAACAGCACCGGCTTGTGCTCACTTGGACGAAGTAATTCCGCAGCAGCACGCAAACCCATGGCGCGCGCTTGCATCACATCGTTAACAGAAAGCGTTTCACGCAGGTGCACCCGTGAACGTTCCTCGCGGTCAAAGAGTTCGGCAGTGAGTACGAGTTGCGTTCCATCAAATGTTGCATACGCGCCAATAGCAGTGGTGCACTCTGCATTGATTCCGACGAGTACTTCTCGCTCAGCTGCAGTGGTGATTCGCGAAACAGGGTCTTGCAATTGCGCAATGAGAGTTGCAAGTTCATCGCCTGTGCGGCATTCAATTGCGAGTGCGCCTTGCGCTGGCGCAGGCACCACCTCTAGTGGATCAAGCATGTCACTGATCAACTCCGTGCGACCAAGTCGAGCGATACCTGCATAAGCAAGCACTACTGCATCGACTTCGCCGTCCATTGCCTTGCGCATGCGCGTATCGATATTGCCGCGTATCGGCTCAATAATGAGATCAGGGCGCTGTGCCAACAACATCGCTGCGCGCCGTGGCGAGCTGGTGCCGACCTTTGCGCCTTGCGGCAAGGTGGCGAACGTCAATCCATCTCGACACACCAACACATCTCGTGGGTCTTCACGCAATGGCACGGCTGCAAGTGTGATGCCAGGTTCAGGAGCGCTTGGTAAGTCTTTAAATGAATGCACGATCACATCAACTTCGCCAGCAAGCAGCGCGCGGCGCAACGTGGATACAAACAATCCAGGATTTCCGGGTTGATTTAACGATGTGGTGGTGTCATCCCCTGGCGTGCGAATGAGAATTTCTTCCCACTTGCGCCCAGCGATATCAGCAAGCGCATCGCCGACAGTTGCTGATTGGGTTCGAGCAAGGAGACTGGCACGCGTGCCAAGACGAATCGGATTAGCCGCGTGCATCGAGTTCAATACCAAAGAGCGTGTGGATTGCCTTTTGGTAGTCAGCGAACTCACCTGTGCGAGCAAGTTCCTGCGCACGAACCGACGGCGTATGCAAGATCGAATTCGATACACGATGCAAGGCTCGAGCAACCTCTTCTGCCGTTTCAGCATCGACTCGGGTGCGAATGCGCTCAAGCTCTTCATTAATGATTGACATCACATGTGTTCGCATCGCTACTACTGCATGATCTGCCGTGCGCCCTGATTCAGTTAATTCAAATTCAGAAACTGCCTTCAACACGATGTCTTGAGCCTCAAGGATCGCTGATGAATGTTCACGTGGGGCAAACTCTCGAATCACTTCAAGGTTGATGACGTCTGCAAAATCGCAAAGTGCCACATCGGGATCAATGTCTGGCGATAACGCTAAATCAATAATGGGAAGGACCTTGGCTGCGCCTGTCGCTCGCAAAGCCTGAGCCGCTTCTAATGATGCTCGGTTGATGAGGTACTGAGCCGATCCGCTACACGCGGCAATGATGTCGGCTTGGGCAACCGCCTCAATTAAGTCATCAACATCGATGGGCGCAATTTCCCGATTCTGTGCGAACTGAGTGGCTCGACCAGATGATGAATAGACCTGAATATCAACGCATCCACGCTTTTGTAGTGCTGCGGTTACTACACGCGCATACGAACCCGTTCCAAGCACAAGCGCCCGACGCCCAGCAACTGATCCATAGCGCTGCTCTGCAACGTCAAGACCAACGCTCGCGATTGAGCGCCCTGCAGCACCAAGCCCAGTGGAACTTGTAACTGACTTCGATGTTGCAAGCGCACGCTGCATCAAACGCTCAAGGCTTGGTGACGTTGTGCCATCTGATTGTGCGGTGGCTAATGCTTGACGGACTTGGCCTGCGATTTCATCTTCGCCGATCACCATCGATTCAAGGCCAGATGCAACAGAGAAGAGGTGCTGACCAACAGCAGTTCCCACAACCACTCGCATTGCATCAACAACGAAATCTGGATCTAGCCCGGCCGCTTGTGCAACGGAAGCAGTGGTGAGCTCAACGGCATCGTGGAAACGCTCAAGGTCAAGGTAGATCTCGAAGCGATTACAGGTGGAGAGCACAACAGCACCAGAGATATCTGGGCTGGCCGCAGTGAGGCGAGGAGCCAGGCCCTCTGCCGCTTGGCATAGCCGGCTGACTTCATCAAGGGTGACATCGTGGTGACTCGCACCAAGCATCACCATGACCATGCCCGGATTCTACGGTGAATACGCCCTTGCTGTCCCTTCGGTGCAGATCAAGGTGATCCATACCTCACTGGGATCACTTTGCCTAGATCTAGACTCGTGTGGTGAGCACTCCAGACCTGCCCTATCCACAGATTGATGGCACCCTGATGGAAAGCATGGGAATGGTCATTACCCACGTGGCACCAGGTTGCGTGAAGGCCTCGATGCCAGTCATGGGCAATCTTCAGCCCTATGGCCTCCTCCATGGCGGGGCCAACGCTGCGCTGGCGGAGACAGTGGGATCCATCGCAGGTGGCATGCACGCGGGCTCCGATGGGGTCTCCCTTGGCCTAGAACTCAACTGCACCCATCACAAGGCAGTGCGAAGCGGATCAGTTCACGCTGTGGCCACCCCTATTCATGAAGGCAGCACTACAGCTACCTACGCTATTGAAATCACCGACGACGAGGGGAACCTCACCTGCACCGCTCGCCTGACCTGCGTGATTCGCAAGCGCAGCCGCAACTAAGTTGAAGCCATGACTTCCCACGCCGCCCTCCCCCAAGAGCACCCGCTCATGTCTGGGCGCACCGCGAACTCACCTCTTGTTACTGCCTACCGCGGCGGGCGACCATCCACGCGGCCGATTTGGATGATGCGCCAAGCCGGGCGATCACTTCCTGAATATCGCGCCCTACGTGAAGGCACCGCAATGCTGGATTCCTGCCTTCGGCCTGACATGGCGGCAGAAATTACATTGCAGCCTGTCCGACGTCACAAGGTTGACGCTGCAATTTTCTTTAGTGACATCGTCATTCCTCTCAAACTGGCCGGGATCGATGTAGACATCGTTGCTGGAGTGGGCCCAGTCATGGGTGAAGCAATTCGCACGGCCGAGCAAGTGCGCAATCTTCCTGACCTTGATCCAGCAGCGCTCGCGCCAATTATTGAAACTGTCGGCATCGTGACGTCCGAACTGAACACCACACCACTTATTGGTTTCGCTGGCGCACCATTTACCTTGGCTTCCTACCTTGTAGAAGGCCGACCATCACGCGAGTACTTGCACACCAAAGCGTTAATGCGCGAAGACCCAGAAACTTGGCACGCACTTCTTGGTTGGGTTGCCAAAGTCACCGGCTCGTTCTTGCGCACGCAAGCAATTGCTGGCGCAAGCGCATTGCAACTCTTTGATTCATGGGCTGGTGCACTTACCCTTGATGAGTATCAAACCTTTGTCGCGCCACATTCAGCTGCAGTGATGAGCATGATCGACGACCTACCAGTTCCCCGCATTCATTTCGGCACAAAAACTGGTCACTTACTTGTTGCGATGCGCGATGTCGGCGCAACTGTTGTTGGTGTCGATCAGTTCACACCGCTTGATGTTGCTAACGACTTGCTCGGTGGAACCACGCCGCTCCAGGGCAACATCGACCCTGAGTTACTCAGCGGACCATGGGAAGCACTCGAAGCCAATGTGCGCGACGTATTGAAACGCGGCCTAAGTGCGCCTGGCCACGTCGTCAACCTCGGCCATGGTGTTCCTCCTGAAACAGATCCTGATGTATTGACGCGCATGGTGGCCCTCGTTCACGAGGAAGGCTAAAGCCCATGGCTCGTCGCTTTGATGTCGTGATCGTGGGCGGCGGAATAAGCGGCCTGGTTGCTGCCCGCACCGCCGTACAACTGGGGAAATCTGTTTGCCTGATTGAAGCGAGTGATCGTTTCGGCGGCGCAATTCAAGGATTAGAACTTGGCGGAGTCACTGTTGACGTTGGTGCTGAAGCCTTTGCAATCGCACGCCCAGAAACTCTCGATCTCATTCAAGAGCTCGGGCTTGGCGAGCGCGTTACCGCTCCGCGTCGATCGGATTCACGCTTGGTTGTTCCTCAAGGAACTTTTCCAATGCCACATGCACTCTTGGGCATTCCCACAAATCCTCTTGCTGATGACATCGTGGCGATCATCGGTCAAGAAGCCGCACAACAAGCTGCCGAGCTTGATGCTCAACCTGTGCCAACGAGCTGGGATCCCGAACTCACTCTTGGTGCACTTGTGCGATCACGTCTTGGTGACGACATCACTGACTTCATCACCACACCTGTTGTTGGTGGCGTGCATGCACTGCACCCAGATCTTGCTGAAGCAGAAGCGCTTATGCCGGGCATTACTACAGCAACCCAGAAACATGGCGGACTCGCAAAAGCAGCAGCCGCGATCCGGGCCGCGTCAGGTGTTCCAGGTGCAGCAGTGAACGGCCTCCTCGGCGGCATGTCACAACTCATTGATGCACTGGTAACCGACCTGCAGAACAACTATGTTGAACTGATCCTCAATACGCCGGTCAGCGATGTTCGTCATAGCGGTGCAACGTGGACAATCACTACCAATGAAGAATCCTTCGACACTGACCATGTAGTCGTGGCCCTTGCGGCCCATGCAGCCGCACCAGTGCTCACTTCGATTCCGGAAATTCACGAACCACTGTCACGGATCAGCGTTGGCGATGTGGTGGTGTTTGCGGCGGTGATTTCCACTCCGCTCCTGGATGATGACCCGCTGGGCTCCGGTGCCCTGATCGCGCCAAGCACTCCAAAGCTGCAAGCAAAGGCGATCACGCACGCATCAGCAAAGTGGGAATGGATTCGTCAGTCCTATGGCACAGGTCGTCACGTCGTTCGTCTTTCATATGGACGCGATGGCGTCATCAACGAAAAGTTCGAAGACTTACCGCAAATTGCCCATGCTGACCTTGAACTCCTCCTGGGCACATCGCTCCCCGCCTTTGAATCTAGCCATGCCGCGCGTTGGACTGGCTCACTTGTTCACCCTCGTGTTGGGCACCGAGCCAAGGTGGCTGCACTCAAAGCAGCCCAAGCGCAAACCCCGGGCCTCTCCCTAGCCATTGCAGGCCTTGCCGGCAACGGACTAGCGGGCACCATTAGCCAAGCGCGCGCCGC
>CAEZWR010000022.1_pt1 | contig 10345 bp, 8 predicted proteins | sample 7265031 | NCBI WGS metagenome assembly CAEZWR01 (sample SAMEA6813887, study PRJEB35770) | uncultured Actinomycetes bacterium | biome: Freshwater; feature: Freshwater reservoir; material: water | place: Czech Republic | collected 2015-11-04 | depth 0.5m m
AACAGCAAAGAGCGCTGCAAACGCGATGTATACGGCAACCCATATGCCTGCCTCTTTGGTGCTAAAGGCATGCGGCCGACTATCAACAACGAATAAATCAACGCAAATGATCGCGATGAATCCCGCAATGGTTGCTAACCACAACCAGGTAGGAACGTTCATCGACCCGTTGCCTCCTGCATTCCGCGTAGTTCTTTCTTCAAATCACGAACTTCATCGCGCAAGCGTGCAGCAAGTTCGAAATGTAATTCTAAGGCTGCCTGATGCATTTGAGCTGTCAGATCATCAATCAACTGGACAAGTTCACTTTGATGCTTAGGCATGCGGCGCTTGTTCTGAGCAGAATTCACTTCTTCCACTAGGGCAGCAGTGTCGGCATCCTCTCGAGCCAAGAGATCCGTGATATCCGCGATCTTTTTGCGCAATGGCTGCGGATCTATTCCACGTTCCACGTTATAGGCAATCTGTCGGTCTCTACGCCTCGTTGTTTCATCGATTGCATTGCGCATAGACGGTGTGATCTTGTCTGCATACATGTGCACTTCACCAGAAACGTTTCGAGCGGCGCGTCCTATGGTCTGAATTAAGGAGCGTTCGGAACGCAAAAACCCTTCCTTATCGGCATCCAGGATTGCCACGAGTGAGACTTCTGGTAGATCGAGACCTTCGCGCAGCAGGTTGATACCAATCAGTACGTCAAAAACACCCATCCGTAGTTCGCGAAGTAATTCAACACGACGAAGCGTGTCGACTTCTGAATGTAAATACTGAACCTTGATGCCATGTTCGAGTAAATAGTCCGTCAAATCCTCTGACATTCGCTTGGTCAATGTGGTGACAAGTACACGCTCATTTCGGCCAGCACGAATTTTGATCTCATCCATAAGGTCATCAATCTGACCCTCGGTCGGCTTGAGCACGATCTGTGGGTCAACCAATCCTGTTGGTCGAATGACCTGTTCAACCATGTCTCCCTGAGCTGCCTCAAGTTCATAAGGACCTGGAGTGGCCGAGAGATACACCCGTTGGCCAACTCGCTCTTCGAATTCAGCCCAACGAAGTGGGCGATTATCCATAGCTGATGGCAAGCGAAAACCATGTTCTACGAGCGTGCGCTTTCTACTTGCATCACCTTCAAACATCGCACCGATTTGCGGCACGGCAACGTGTGACTCATCGATCACCAAGAGGAAGTCTTCTGGGAAATAGTCCAAGAGACAGTTCGGCGGACTCCCAGGTTCGCGGCCATCGATGTGAAGTGAATAGTTCTCAATACCCGAACACATTCCCATTTGACGCATCATTTCGATGTCGTAGGTCGTGCGCATACGCAGGCGTTGAGCTTCCAGGAGCTTGCCCTGAGTTTCAAATTCAGCCAGCCTTGATTCAAGTTCGGCCTCTATCCCAGCGATCGCACGTTCCATACGCTCAGGGCCCGCTACATAGTGCGAAGCTGGGAATACGTGCATTTCTGAATCTTGCGTCAAGATCTCACCGGTGACCGGATGTAGGGTCATCAGACGCTCTATCTCATCGCCGAACATTTCAATGCGAACTGGATTTTGTTCATAAACAGGGAAAACTTCAACTGTGTCACCTCGAACGCGAAATGTTCCGCGGGTAAACGCTATGTCATTTCGCGTGTACTGGATATCAACCAATAAACGCAAAAGCTTGTCGCGCTCAATGTTCTCACCAACACGCAGGCGCACCATCCGATCGACATATTCCTGAGGAGTGCCCAAGCCATAAATTGCCGAAACTGTGGCCACCACTAAAACATCGCGCCGAGTAAGCAAACTATTTGTTGCTGAGTGTCGTAGCCGCTCCACTTCCTCATTAATTGATGAGTCCTTTTCAATAAACGTATCGCTCTGCGGGATGTAGGCCTCAGGCTGGTAGTAGTCGTAGTATGAAACGAAATACTCCACTGCATTGTCTGGAAGCAGTTCACGAAATTCGGTGGCCAATTGAGCCGCCAGAGTCTTATTCGGGGCCATCACCAATGTGGGGCGCTGAAGCTTTTCTACGAGCCACGCCGTTGTAGCGCTTTTGCCGGTACCGGTAGCCCCAAGCAACACATTGTGCTTCTCCCCCGCCAGAATCCTTCGGGTGAGTTCGGCGATGGCTGCGGGCTGATCACCAGCAGGCTCATATGGAGCCCGGACTGTGAAGGGGGCAACGCGCCTTTGCAGATCCGAAATGGGGCGCGTCATAAGGCCACCGTACGTTACGAACTTATCGGAGCTAGCTAGGCATGAGCAAGGACCAGATTTGGTCGACTTGTTCCTGCGTTACTGAAAGATCTGATGAGTTATCGATAACGAAATCAGCCAAGGCAAGGCGATCCTCGCGACTTTGTTGAACTGCGATTCGGCGTCGAACGTCATCTTCAGGTAATCCTCGCGCCACCGCTCGGGTGATCTGGGTTTCGACCGGTACATCCACCACAATTGCCATCTCTACAAGCCCAGTACCTAGCTCGGTCAGCAAAGGGACGTCATAGATCACAAGCTTGACACCAGCGGCTTCGGCAGCGCTGAAGCGATTATTCGTTTCTTCGATAATCCGAGGGAACATAATGTCGTTCATCTGCTTTGTCAGCTCTGGGGTCTGAAAGGCGATACGCGCGAGTTCGGGACGCACCAATGAACCGTCTTCTGCCTTCACTGTCGGCCCAAAAGCTTCAACAAGATCGTCGATTGCTGGCGCACCAGGTTCAACAATGTCCCGAGAAATTTGGTCCGCATCAATGATGTGTGCGCCATGTTCACGAAACAATGCAGCAATCGTGGACTTGCCTGAACCGATTCCGCCTGTGAGGCCTACGCGTAACACCGGATCAATCTATCTGGCAAATAGAGAAGAGGGGTAGCAATTGCTACCCCTCTTCGTAAAACGATCTGCGGATTACTCGCCGGCCAACTTGTCGCGAAGAGCCTGCAGGGCTTCATCGGTAGCAAGTGAACCCTCAGCCTCGACGGATTCGCTTGAGTAAGCCGAAACGTTTTCACCTGATTCCAGAGCCGCGGCTTGATCGGCTGCTTGAGCATCTCCAACTTGCTTGCGGTGAGCCTCCCAGCGAGCGTGAGCTTCTGAGTATTCGCGTTCCCAGGCAGTGCGCTGGTCTTCGAAGCCGGCCTTCCATTCGCCAGTCTCTGGATCGAAGCCCTCTGGGCCGACGTAGTTGCCTGCTTGATCGAAGGCTGGAGCCATGCCATAGAGGTACGGGTCAAACTCTTCTACAGCTTGGGCATCGCTGTTGTCGTTTGCTTGCTTGAGTGACAATGAGATTCGGCGACGCTCGAGGTCAATGTCGATGACCTTGACGAAGATGTCGTCATTAACCTGAACGATCTGCTCTGGCAGTTCGATGTGGCGCTCTGCGAGTTCTGAGATGTGAACAAGGCCTTCGATGCCCTCTTCAACGCGCACGAACGCACCGAACGGAACAAGCTTTGTGACCTTGCCTGGAACAACCTGGCTGATCGCATGTGTGCGAGCAAAGTGCTGCCATGGATCTTCTTGGGTTGCCTTGAGCGAAAGTGACACGCGCTCGCGGTCCATATCGACATCAAGAACTTCGACGGTTACTTCCTGGCCAACTTCAACGACCTCTGATGGGTGATCAATGTGCTTCCATGAAAGTTCTGAGACGTGAACCAGACCGTCGACGCCACCAAGATCAACGAACGCCCCGAAGTTAACGATCGATGACACAACGCCTGAACGGATTTGACCCTTGACAAGTTCAGTCAAGAAGCCCTGACGGACAGCGCTCTGAGTCTGCTCGAGGTATGCGCGACGCGACAACACAACGTTGTTGCGGTTCTTGTCGAGTTCGATGATCTTCGCTTCAAGGATCTTGCCGACGTACGGTTGGAGATCACGAACGCGACGCATTTCAACGAGAGACGCTGGTAGGAATCCACGAAGTCCGATGTCAATGATGAGTCCACCCTTGACAACTTCAATGACCTGGCCTTCGACCATGCCATCTTCTTCTTTGACCTTTTCAATGGTGCCCCACGCACGTTCGTATTGCGCACGCTTCTTCGAGAGGATCAAGCGACCCTCTTTGTCTTCCTTGGTCAGCACCAATGCTTCGACGATGTCACCAACGTGTACTACTTCATTTGGGTCAACGTCGTGCTTGATGGAAAGTTCTCGGGAAGGGATCACGCCTTCGGTCTTGTAACCGATGTCGAGGAGAACCTCGTCGCGATCAACCTTGACGATAGTGCCTTCGACGATGTCGCCATCTTCAAATGACTTGATGGTTGCGTCGATTGCTGCGAGGAAGTCTTCAGCCGAGCCGATGTCGTTGATGGCTACTTGGGCTGGTGCGTTCATAGAAACGGTCATGAATAGTTAGGTCCGATGATTAGTAGAGGGTCCGCCACACGGTTGTGCAGCCCCCAAAGGGTACGGCAAGGGGATTTCCCTCATACGGGCGCGTCCGGAATCAGTGCGCGGCACTCTCCCACGAGTGTCCAACCCCGACCGAGACGTCCAAAGGCACCCTGAGGTCCGCCGCACCAGCCATCGCCTCACGTACGAGGGCCTCTACCTCATCAGCCTCAGTTCCATGAATTTCGAGGACCAATTCGTCGTGGACCTGCAGAAGAATCCTGCTTTTGAGCGTGGAAGCCTTGAGCTCGCGAGCCACATTGAGCATGGCGACCTTCATGATGTCGGCGGCGGTGCCTTGAATTGGCGCATTGAGCGCCATTCGCTCGGCCATTTCTCTGCGTTGCCGGTTGTCCGACGTCAGATCAGGGAGATAACGACGACGGCCAAGCAATGTTTCCGTGTAGCCGCGAAGCCGAGCCTCCTCCACAACTGCGGACAAGAAGTCCCGCACTCCCCCAAATCGTGAAAAATACGTGTCCATCAACCGCTGGGCTTCGGCTGGACCGATGTCTAATTGCTGACCCAACCCATAGGCAGACAGCCCATAGGCCAACCCGTACGACATTGCCTTGATCTTTCGACGCATTTCCGCGTCAACATCATCGGGCTTCACGCCGAAGACCTGCGAAGCCACCGTTGTATGAAGATCCTCGCCAGCGTTAAAGGCCGCAATGAGCCCAGCATCTGCAGAAGCGTGAGCCATGATCCGCATTTCGATTTGGCTGTAGTCCGCGGTCATAAGTGACGTGAACCCTTCACCGACAATGAATGTGCCGCGAATTCGTCGGCCAGCTTCCGTGCGGATAGGAATATTTTGCAAGTTTGGATCAGAGGATGAAAGTCGACCCGTTGCGGCAACGGTTTGATGAAAGGTGGTGTGGATCCGACCTGACGCATCAGTCAATGGAATAAGACCCTCAACTGTTTGACGAAGCTTTGATCGTTCGCGCCATTCCAAAATTGCCGCGAGCAGCGGATCGTGTGTTTGCGCAAACAATCCTTGCAGCGCTTCGGCATCCGTTGTGTAACCCGTTTTGATCTTCTTGGTCTTTGGAAGGTTCTTTTCAACGAAAAGAATTTCTTGCAGTTGCTTAGGTGAACCTAGGTTGAACGAGCGACCAACTAATGCGTGTGCCGTTTCTTCACTCACGCGCATATCTTCAGCGAATTCGCGCGACAAGGTATCGAGAAGTTCACGATCAACCGCAATGCCAACGAATTCGAGTTCCGCGAGTAACTCAGTCACAGGGATTTCCAGATCGGCGAGAAGTGATTTCTCCTCAGCGCTCTCGAGACGGTCGCTGAAAAGTTCCGCTAACTGCTTGATTGCGAATACCTGATCAACAAGTGGTGAATAGTCAACCTCGGTGTCAAACAACATCTGTTCACCAGACGCACCAGACAAAAGTTCGCGTCCTAGGAATTTATTCACGACAGCTTCAAGCGCGTACGACCGCTGACCAGGCGACGCGAGATACGCAGCCAACGCGGTATCAATTTCTACGCCACTCAAAGTCCCACCTAGCGCTAAGAGCGCCAGAGTTGGGCCTTTAACATCGTGTGCAATTTTGGCGATCTTGGCATCAGACAACCAAGCAATTGCAGCGCTCTTCGAATTCGCATCGTCGAATTCGAGGACACCGGTAACCCCTGCGTTATCTAAGACGCAGAGCCGATCGAGCGACCCTGTTCCTCGACCCCAACTGCCTGCCAGCGCAACCGTGACCGGCTGATGCAAGCCTGACAAGAACGAAGCAGCATCGACTCCAGCAACAACTTCGGCCGCAGGGAGTTCCGCGGCAACTACCGGTTCACTTTCTTCTTGATCTGTAACCTGAAGCACTCCAATGCGATCGCGCAGGGCGCGAAATTGCAAAGTGTCAAAGAGCTGATCAACAGCAGTGCGATCGAAACCTGCCATGCCGCAGTCGTCAACATGTAATTCCATCGGCACATCGCTATGTAGTTGAGTGAGCTCGCGATTCAGCAAAACATTGGCGACGTTGGCGCGTAAAGATTCACCTACCTTGCCGGTGACCTTGTCGCAGTTATCAATCAAATTGGCTAACGATCCGTATTCAACAATCCACTTTGTCGCTGTCTTTTCACCCACCCCAGGGATTCCAGGCAGGTTGTCGCTTGGGTCTCCGCGTAGAGCTGCGAAATCCGGATACTGCGTTGGTGTCAGTCCATACTTCTCAACAACCGCATCAGGAGTCATTCGAGCCAGGTCAGACATTCCCTTGCGGGGATAGAGCACCGTGGTGTGCTCGTCAACAAGCTGGAAACTATCGCGATCACCCGTAACTATGAGTACTTCATATTGGTCTGCTTCAGCTTGCTTTTTCAATGTGGCGATGATGTCGTCGGCTTCGAAACCATCTACCTTCAGAATCTTGACGCCTAATGCAGTCAGCACTTCCTCGATGAGTGGTACTTGATTTTTGAAGGCTTCAGGTGACGAGTCTCGATTGGCTTTGTAGGCCGGGAACATCTCTGATCGGAAAGTCTTGCGCGAGACGTCAAAGGCAACTGCTAAGTGTGTCGGCTTTTCGTCACGGATCACGTTCACGAGCATTGATGTGAAGCCATATACGGCGTTGGTTGGTTGTCCAGTTGTTGTCGAAAAATTTTCAACTGGAAGGGCGAAGAAGGCTCGATATGCAAGCGAGTGCCCATCGAGCAGCATTAACCGTCCAGCAGACATAGCCTGATCTTATGGCTCTGATCTCGCAACGGCGATCAAGTTGTGCACTGCTTTCAGAGTTTTGAAGACTTCAATGTTTCGGCCGCCGCTTCAGCGAGTGTGATGCGTCCATCCATAGCTTTCTTGCGCAAGAGTGCGAATGCCGCAGGCTCGTCCAGACCATGTTCCTGTTGTAGCCAGTCCTTAGCTTCTTCTACAGAATTTCTGGATCGCATGCGTGCCTCAAGTCCATCAATATGATGCTCGAGCTCTAGCAACTGATTCCATTGTGCAATCGCTACCTCAATGGCAGGGCTAAGGTCGGATCGATTGAATGGTTTGACAATGAATCCAAGCGCACCTGAGGCTGCGGCATTTGCCACTGTGTCGCGTTCACTAAATGCAGTGACCATCACTACTGGCGCAATTCGAGAAGTAATGATTTCCGCAGCAGCCGACAGGCCATCTCGAACGGGCATAGCCACGTCCATCAGCACGACATCGGGATTAAGTGTGACCGCTAGTTCCACCGCCGCCTCGCCATGTATTGCCTGACCGACAACCAGGTAACCCAATTCCGCAAGCATTTCGACAAGATCCATCCGAATCAGTGCTTCGTCTTCAGCCACCAGCACTCGGACCTGATTTTCTCCCACAGCGATACCCTAGAGCCCTTCCCAGTCCCAACCGGTACAGTTCTCTGTACGCCCCGGTACCCCAACCGGCAGAGGGAGCCGACTCAAAATCGGTCCAGTGAGAGTTCAAATCTCTCTCGGGGCACAACCTGAACAGAATTACATGATGTGAAGCATGACAACCATCACCACGTACTTTGTCGCGTTTCCCGGCGAATCGGATACCTGAGCAAATACAGTTCGGGAATTCCAATCAGTGAGCCTTATGCCCACCCCCGTTGATTGGCACCAGTGAAGGAAGCCGTGCAAACACAGTCATCAGGGACTACTCCTGTATCGATGCGCGGAGCGTGGATAGTTGTAGGAGCAACTTTCCTCATGCTCAGCTTGAATGCTGGCTTTGGTTTTTATGTGCTCGGAGCATTCAACCGCAACTACATCAACACCACGGGGATCTCGCTGACTGCTGCTTCCGCGGGCGCAACGATTTTCCTCCTCTGTTCTGGAATCGGTGGGTTACCTGTCGCTCGATGGATACCCACAATTGGCATTCGAAAAATCATTACGGTGAGTGTGCTGATATCCGCGGTCTGTTTGGCTCTTCTGGGATCAGTCACTCAAGCTTGGCAACTCTGGTTTCTGTATCTCATCTACGGATTGGCATCCGCCGGTTTTTCTCTCATACCTGGCTCAACAATGGTGCTGGACAAGTTTGTTGGACATGCGCCTGCTCAGCCGCTCGCGGTTGCCGCCGCTGGACTTTCAGTTGGTGGTGCAATATTCACACCGATCATTACCGCCAACATCGAGAGTCACGGACTTCAGATAACAGGAATCTCGATGGCTATCGTGTTACTCATCGTCATTATTCCCGTTATCTATCTGGCAAAACCAACAGTCCCTGTTGATGAATATCAACCCGTTGAAAAGCAACCGTTAGCAACTGAACACCATGAGCCGCAGACCGAACTTGCAAACCATCGCCCGCTGGGTCGAGCCTTTCCCACCATTTGTATTGCTTTTGGTCTTCTCATTCTCTCGCAAGTCGCAGCCATCGCTCACTTACTTACGTTGGGTCAAGAGCGAGGCGTTGGCAACATAGCCCTCGCTGTTTCGGCAATGGCCGCCATGGCGGTATTTGGTCGAGTAATTGGCTTTTTCCTTTTGCCACATGTGCCTATCAAGTACCTCAGTTTGGCGATGTCAGCACTACAAGTTGCTGCTTTAATCCTCATCGCAACCGGGCATGACCTGCCTCAGCTCGTCATTGGTGCCATGTTGATGGGAATGACCATTGGAAACAATCAGGTTTTGATCCCACTGTGGGTACTTGGCCTGTACGGAATCGACCGATACGCACATCTTTTCGCCCGGGCAAACCTCTATGTGACCCTAGGCGTATCACTTTCACCCTTCTACATCGGTTTCACTCATCAACTGGCTGGTGAATACACGATTCCATTCCTGCTTGTTGCCGGTGGCTCACTCGTAGCTGGGCTCTTCATCACAACCCTGCCTGATGTCCGCTCAGAAACCAGCTGAGTTCACCACCGGCCAACAATTACGCCTAGGAACGCCAGTCGGGGTAAAGGTTCTTCTCTAGGGCAAGAGGTTGGGCATCGATATTTTGACGTTGCATCGCCACAGCATCTGGTGAAGTGACCAACCAAACAACGGCAGCTCCAACGGCTCCCGGTGGACCCGCCCATGCTGGATCGAAGCCAAATTCTTCAGCATCTAGAGAGTTTCGTTCAGTCAACACGAATCCAGGATTCACGTTGAAAGCCTTGATGCCTTGGTCGCGATGTTCAGCCTGAATCGACCCAACCAAGGTGTGACCTGACGCCTTACCAATACGGTAACCAAGCCCTGGATTAGCTCCTTCTGGATAGAAGTCATATCCAGCACCCGATGAAATTGTGACGAACGTTCCTTCGCCTTGAGCAATCATGGGTGGAAGCAATTTCTGAGCAATACGAATCGGAGCAACACCGTGAGCCATAACAAATAACGGGTATTGCTCGATAGGTGTATCAAGAATTGAGTCCATCAAACCCGGGCCAATATGTCGACCGTTGTTGACAACGACATCCACGCCACCCCATTGCGCTAGCAACTCATCGCATGCTGACTCAACCTGGGAGAGATCTGTCAGATCCATCTTCAATGCGAGCGACTTTTGTCCGCGCTCTTCAATGAGTGCGCAGGTTTCTTCAACTGAACCAGGCAGCGGACGCAAATCCTTCTTGTGGACAGTCTGACTGTGCTCTTGGGTGGGATCAGTCGCGCGCAACGTGCGAGCGGCTACTGCAACGTCATAGCCAGCTTCGGCAAGTGCCAGAGCAATTGCCTTACCGATGCCACGACTTCCACCTGTAACGAGAGCTTTAGGGGACATAAGGACTCCTTTTTTTCACATGAGTTTTCATGCTAGAACAAAGACAATCCGATCTCAGCAAATCTGTCATACTTACCAGGGAGACGATTGAGCCCGATCTCGACGTTGCCCAAGTAACCGTGTGTTTCAACGATCTCGATTTAGTCAGGAAGGAGTACACCGAGTGAAGGCTTGATCTCTGAGATCCGCCCAAGCAACCCGTTTACAAACGAT
>CAEZWR010000024.1_pt1 | contig 10144 bp, 10 predicted proteins | sample 7265031 | NCBI WGS metagenome assembly CAEZWR01 (sample SAMEA6813887, study PRJEB35770) | uncultured Actinomycetes bacterium | biome: Freshwater; feature: Freshwater reservoir; material: water | place: Czech Republic | collected 2015-11-04 | depth 0.5m m
CAAGCTTTTAATCCTGAACTCGTGGTCTTCTTTGGGCCAGATCATTTCCGTGCACTCCAGGGGATCGTTCCACCGGTCACGATTGCAACATCGGCAATTGGATTCGGTGACTGGGGCACTCCAGAAGATCCGTATGTGGTCCCCGCTGAACTAGCAAATCAACTCGCGGCCTACTTGTTGAGTCAGGAGTTCGATGTTGCTGTAGGTAGCGAGGTCCGTATTGATCATGGCTTCGGACAAACATTCATGCAACTGTTCAGCACGCTTAATGCAATCCCAGTGATTCCCATCGTATTGAACTGTGCATCAATGCCACGCACCTCAGTTTCACGAGCAATTGATCTCGCTCAAAGCGTAGGTGCATTCATGGCAACAACTGATAAGCGAGTCTTGTTCCTTGGCTCAGGTGGGCTTTCACATCAACCGCCGTCAATGAGCGCTGAAGTCCGTGCCTTACCTTCGGAAGAGCGCGAAGCGATTGCTCGCAAATCCGTTCTTGATGCAGCAAAGTATGTCAACGCGCAATGGGATGAGAAGTTCCTGACTGCTTTAACTTCCAGTAATTGGTCGGTGTTACGCGAATACAAAGATCCAGAACTCGCAGACGTGGGCTCAGGAACGCATGAGATTCGCACGTGGGTCGCAGCATGGGCAGCCGCAGGCGCCGAAGCTGGTCGATTCACCTATGTACCTATTCCTGAATGGATCACCGGCATGGGTGTTGCGGTGAGCACAGTTGGGGGTAGCAAATGATGAATCACGCCAGCAAAGTTCCATCTCTACAAAGGAGTGTCACGCAATGAGATTCGGTTTATTCCTTTCTCCTTTCCATTCGGCAAGGGCAAATACCACGCGTGCATTGCACCGTGACCTTGACTTAATCGAGCATCTTGATCGACTTGGCTTCGATGAAGTTGTGTTCGGTGAGCACCATTCAGGCGGTATGGAATTAATTCCAGCACCCGACCTGTTCATCGCAGCTGCAGCACGTCGCACCGAGCGCATCGTTCTTGGCTCGGGTGTGGTGTCACTTGCGTACCACAACCCATTCTTGACAGCCGAGCGCTACGCAACGCTAGATCACCTCACCAATGGCCGTTTGCTTATGGGTGTTGGCCCAGGTGCATTGCCACAAGACGCGCTCATGATGGGTATTCACCCAAATGATCAGCGCCGTCGCATGGAAGAGTGCCTTGACGCGATCATGCAATTGCTGCGCACAGATGATCCAGTGACCATGAAGACCGACTGGTTCGAATTGAACGAAGCGATCCTGCAGTTCAAGCCAATGACCGAGTTTGAAATCGCAACGGTGTGTGTGGTGTCGCCATCGGGACCAGCGCTTGCGGGCAAGCACAACCTTTCAATGATCTCGACTGCCGCAACCACCGAAGGTGGCTTCGCGGCGCTGGCAAATCACATGTCAATCGCTGAAGAGGCAGCAGACCGTTACGGTCAGCCAAAGCCTAAGCGTGAAAACTGGCGACTGGTTGGCCCAATGCATATCGCTGAAACGCGTGAGCAAGCTGAAAAAGATGTCGGCTACGGCATGGACGAAATGGTCGCTCAATGGCTTCGTATCACTGAGGTGTGGGCAGCTGCTCTCAACAAGCCTTCGCGTTACCAAGAAGGAAAGACCTCAATTCAGATGGTTCAGGAATCAGGCGCAGGCATCATTGGTACGCCAGATGATGCTGTTCAGCAGATCCTTCGCCTTGAAGAGCAAACAGGTGGCTTCGGCACCTATATGTTGATGGGCCACGAGTGGGCAAACCCAGAAGCAACCAATCGCTCATTTGAGCTCTTTGCCGAGTACGTGATTCCTGAAGTTAATCGCCAGAGTAAGCGCAAGATTGACTCACAAAATGGATTCTTTGAGTTCCTAGACGAAGGTCGCGAGCTTGGTGCGAATGCAGTTCGCCAGGCAATTGCGAACTACGACTCTAGAAAATCATTCTGATCCCTACCGCACCATGAAGAGAAAGCAGAAATTTTAATGTTGATCGTCGGAATTGGCGGCACAGTAAGTCCAACTTCATCAAGTGATGGGGCATTGCGCATCGCTCTGGATGAAGCACAACGACAGGGTGCTGAGGTCAAGATTTTCTCAGGTGACCTGTTGAAAAAGTTGCCAATGTATGACCCAACAGATCCGGATCGGACTCCTGAAGCTCAGGAATTCGTTGAGGCTATGCGTGCGGCCTCCGGCATCATTATTTCTGCTGCGGCGTATCACGGCTCAATTTCTGGAATGCTCAAGAATGCATTGGATTACACGGAAGACATGGCGCGCGATGAGCGCTCATATTTTGCCGGTATTCCCGTTGGCAGCATCGCAGTAGCTAAGGGTTACCAAGCTGCGGTGAACACCCTCTCCACAATTCGCATGATTGTTCATGCGCTTCGTGGATGGCCAACGCCATATGGCTGTGTCGTCAACACGGCAACTGATGAAGGTGGAACCGGAGTGGCTGGCGCCGAAGAAGGTCTCCGCATGGTTGCAAGTGAAGTCGTACATATGGCTCGCGCCTTTGAGTCTCATGCTCAGATTGTGGCAAATTCGTGAATGCACCAACCAACCCAGAAATTGGATTAAGCCTTCGTCACGACACCTTCACCACCAACTATCACGATGGTGGTGAAGGTGAAGTGGTGTTGTTGATTCACGGATCAGGTCCTGGCGTGAGTGCCTACGCAAACTGGCGTTTGATTTTGCCCGAGCTGGCAAAGCAGTACCGGGTGCTTGCTCCTGACGTTGCAGGTTTTGGTTTCACCGAAATCGATGGCAACGTTGTGCCACGCACCGACGACTGGGTTCGTCATATCAAGACTTTTCTTGATGAACTCGGTGTAGCCAAGGTTTCCATCATTGGCAACTCCTTTGGTGGTGCACTCGCGCTGTGGTTTGCGTCGACCTATCCAGACATGGTTGATCGCTTGGTGTTAATGGGCAGCGTTGGTGCTTCCTTCGAACTCACTGATGGCCTTGATGCGGTATGGGGTTACGAGCCATCTGTTGAAGCGATGGAAAATCTCCTCGAGATTTTCACGTATGACCGCAGTCTCTTGCCTGCAAACCTAGGAGAATTGCGTTACCAAGCCTCTATTAAGCCAGGCGCACAAGAGCGCTGGGAATCTCTGTTCCCTGCCCCTCGACAGCGATGGATTGAACTATTGACGTTGACACCGGAGCAATACGCACGTGTGACGCATCCGACCCTGTTGGTTCATGGCCGTGAAGACCAGGTGATTCCGCTGGAAAGCTCAATGACATTGTTAACAGCAATTGATGATGCACAACTGCATGTCTTTCCACACACAGGTCACTGGGTACAGATCGAACGCGCCGCAGACTTCACTGAACTTGCCACCGATTTCTTGGCAAAGGCAGGCAAATAGACATGAGTCTGTCAGCAGCCATCACCGGGATGGGCGTAGTTATTTGTGGTCCGAAAGAAATTCCGGACGCAACCGGCAATGCGCTGTCTGCTATTTCAATGGCTGCACAAGAAGCTGGGATCGATCTTCGCGAAATTGATGGCCTACTCATCAATCAAAACGAATTGATTGCTGATGATCATTTGACCCTAGATCTTTCGAGACGTGGTGCATTTGGCACGCTCAAGGTTCTGTACGAACTTGAATCCAAGGGCACCACGATGTCGGTGCTGTTGAAGCAAGCAACTGAAATTGTGAACGCTGGCGAAGCCGACAATGTGGTGGTTGTCTTCGCTGATGCAGCGATCTCGCCGAATGCGCCGTCAGGAGCTGCCTTTGCAAGCATGGGTGGCGACACTGGCTACCGCGGGCTTGAGCGCGCAGGCGGGATGCTCGGTGCAGTCGCGGCGTATGCACTCATTGCGCAGCACTATTTCGTAGAGCGCAACGCAGACATTGATGATCTTTTCGCTGTAGCTCAAGCGCAACGCTCATGGGCGGTGGAAAACCCATTGGCCTGGATTCGTGAACCATTGACTCGTGAAAAATACGATGCGGCTCCTTTGGTGGCAGCGCCCTTGCGTCGTCTTGACTGCGCTCGACCAGTCAGTGGAGCTGCAGCTTTCATCGTGTCTAAGCCGAATTCTTCGAACTCGTTAAATCCTGTGTACGTGCGCGGTATGGCTCAACGCCACACTATGCGGCGCCGTCATGCACCGCATTCACCTTGGCGCCCAGTTGGTGCATCCGAGGTGTTTACGGATGCGCTCAAGCAAGCGCGTACTACCGCCGATGCGATCGACAATCTTCAGATTTACGACGCTTTCACGATCGTTCCGCTGGTCATGATGGAGGAGCTGGGAGTTGTCGGGCCAGGTGAAGCAGGAAGCTTCATCGCGGCTGGAAATACCCGACATGGCGGCTCATTGCCAGTGAATACTGGCGGCGGTCAGATTTCTGGGTTCTACTTACAGGGTGCGACCCCACTCATTGAGGCAGTTACCCAGCTTCGAGGCCAGGGTGGCAATCGTCAGATTGCGGATGCCAGCACCTCAATGGTGGTATCCGTTGGTGGTCGTCTTGAAAGTGTGAACGCGCTCGTGATGGGAGTTCAGCAATGACCATCGACTGGCTCCTGCGCGACACCGCGGCTCCAAGTGATGTCGCTCCGCTTTCTGAGTATTTAGCCGGATCCGCTGAAGGCAAACTTATGTTGCCTTTTTGTGCAGCCTGCCAGCACCCACTGGATCTTGATCAACTTCATTGCGATGAATGCGCACATCAGGTGCGCGTATGGCAGACAGTTGAGCCTGCCGGCCGAGTCACCGTTTCGATCATGATGAATCGGGTCGATGCTCGTTACGTGAAACAAGAGGCCGCGTATCCGGTCATTGAAGTGTCCCTCAATTCAGGACATCGAATCATCGTTTCGACCAGTACCGTTTCAGATGCACCTATTGCGTCCGGCACCGAAGTGCGCCTTGAGTTTGTTCAAGTAGGCACCCAATACATCCCACGCATCATTAACACCGCAGTGAAAGGTTGACAGAGATGACAGCACAAATGGATCGTGAAACGTCGATCGATATTGCTTCGCTTATTCAGCATGATCGAATTCACGGATCGCTCTACACCGATCCAGCTATTTTCGATCTTGAAATGACTGCGCTGTTCGAGAATGCCTGGGTATTCGTTGGCCACGACAGTGAAATCCCAGAAAAGGGTGATTACCTCACCCGCCGGATTGGTCGCCAACCCGTCATCGTTGCTCGAGGCAAAGATGAAAAAGTGCGTGTGCTGTTGAATCGCTGCACCCACCGAGCAAATATGCTTTGTCGTGCCGATTCAGGTAACGCCGCACTGTTTCGGTGCCCGTACCACGGGTGGACGTACGCCAATGATGGCCGTTTGCAGGGTGTGCCATTTCGCGAGGGCTACGACCAGGAAATGGCTGAAATGCGTTCCGAATTGGGCATGGCACAGGCACACCAGGTTGAGATTTACGGCGGATTTATTTTCGCGAACCTGTATGGGAATGCCGGCAGCTTCGACGAATACATCGGTCGAGCCAAGGGTCCAATTGATCGCCTGTTAAGTCTGTCACCAGAAGGGCGCATTGAATTGCGCGGCGGCTGGATGAAGCATAAAACAGTAGCGAACTGGAAGATCGTCAATGAATCACAGGTTGATGGTTATCACCCACTCTTTACTCACGAGTCGGTATACAAGGCGATCATGCCGGCAAAGGTTGACTACGCATCGGATGAGTTGCTTGTTGCTACCCGCGATCTTGGTGGCGGCCATAACGAGGTTGATTACTCGCGTGAGTATCAGTCACAGGATGCTGAGTTTATCTGGTTCAAGCGCACACCTCGCGAAAAGATGGCGAAGTATGTCGCAGCTATGGAAGCATCTGTTGGAGCTGATGAAACCCATAAGCGTTTTGTTGACGGTCCACCTCACACCTTCATTTGGCCGAACCTTTTTCTTGCAGAAATGCATGTGATCATGGTCGAGCCAGTGGCAGCCAATGAGTCAATTCAGTACACCGCGCCTATTCACATTGCTGGTGGCGAAGAGATTAATGCGCGCATTCTTCGCAATGCAGAAGGTGCCATGGGCCCTGCCGGATTCTTGATCGCTGATGATGGCGAAATGGGTGAGCGCAATCAGGCCGGTCTGACGGCAAAGATGCCTGAATGGGCCTTACTTTCCCGTGGGTTTAGTTCAGAAGTCCAAGAAGACAAGGGCCTGACTTCCTATGACCGCACCTCAGAAACCACGCAGCGCGCGATGTGGGTGCACTACAAGGAACTCATGACAGGAAAGCAGGCTTCAGCATGAACACTCATGTACCTGATGACATTGCCGCTTTCCTCTTCTTGGAAGCTCGTTATGCAGATGAGAGTCGTTACGACGACTGGGAGTCGCTCTGGGCGGATGATGCGATCTATTGGTTACCAACCAAAGATGACGCAGATCCATCTGTCGATGTTTCCTATATCTACGACAATCGCAGTCGCATTCATAGTCGTTTGGCTCAACTCAAAACAGGTCGTCGCTATTCTCAAAGCCCGCCATCAAAGATGCGCCGAATGTTAAGCAACCTTGAGGTTCTTAGTGAGCAAGGTGACGACATCAATATTGGTGCGAATTTTGTGTTGTATGAACACCGCAATGGCACGCATGTGTGGGCTGGTCGCTACCTCTACACCGTGCGTCGCACATCGGCAGGTTTGCAATTGGTGAAGAAGACTGCACTGTTAGTTAACAACGAAGACGCAATTCGTACTGTCGCGTTCATTATCTAAAGGATCAAGAACATGCTCGTTGGTGATATTCCACGTCTCAATGCTCGACGTTTCCCAAACAAAGTTGGCATTATTTGTGAGGGACGTGAGCTGACGTGGTCTGCCGTCAACGATCGAGCCAATCGCATCGGTTCATATCTGCGCAATGCTGGCTTGCAGCCGGGTGATCGCGTCGCGATGTTTGCGCCAAATACCCTTGAGTGGCCTGAGATTTCGTTTGGATTGTCCAAAGCAGGTTTTATTCTGGTTCCTCTGAATGTGCGGTTAGCCCCGGCTGAACTTGAGTATCAGGTACAAGACAGCGGTTCCAAGGCGCTGATCTTTCATGGTTCAGTTGCTGGCGCAGCTGCCACAGTTTTGGCCGGTAACAACGATGTGAAGATTGCACTTGAGATCGATGGCGAAGGCTCAGCTCCTGATTATGAGCAAGCACTCCTTGGGGCATCCGCCGGCGATCCAACGCCAAGTGATTTGAAACCAGATGATCTTCGGGCCTTTATTTACACCTCAGGAACTACTGGATTGCCAAAGGCAGTCATGCATACCCATCGCACCATGCTGTCAGGTTGTATTGATCAGGTCGTGATGGATCGCAGCCGCCATGATGATCGCTACATCGCAGTTACACCGTTCTTCACTTCAGGTGGAGCATTTCGCACGCTGTCTTGGGCGTATCAAGGTCAAACAATGGTCATCATGCCCAAGTTTGAAGTCCCAGAAGTGCTTGCAACTATAGAGAAATACCGCATCACTTCAACCATCATGGTTCCCACCATGTTGCAGCGTGTGGTGTCGTATCTGGAAGAGCGGCCAAAGGTTGATATCTCCTCACTCACCCGAATTGGTTACGGATCAGCCCCCGCATCTGCTCCACTTATTGAAAGCGCACTTGAACTTCTCGGTTGTGATCTTTGGCAGCGTTACGGCCAGTCAGAAGTCGGTGGGTTTGTCACCATGCTGAGCCCCGAAGACCACCGCAAGATTGCATTGGGAGATGTCGCTCGGGTGAATTCATGCGGACGTGAATCGATGTATGCAGAAATTGCTGTCGTGGATGACGATGGCAAGGAATGCGCACCGGGCGAAGTTGGTGAAATCACCTTGCGTTCAGAGGCGATTAGCCCAGGTTATTGGAATCGACCTGAGGAAACGGCAGATCGTTTCCGTGGTGACACCTTGTTCACTAATGACATCGCTTATCGGGATGAAGAGGGCTACCTCTTCCTCGTTGATCGCAAGAACGATCTCATCATTAGTGGTGCCTTCAATATCTATCCGGCAGAGCTCGAGCGAGTTGTTGCACGTCACCCAGGTGTTGAGTCGGTCGCGGTATTTGGCATGCCACATCCCGAATGGGGGGAGAGTCCGCACGTTTCTGTTGTTGTGCGTCCGCAATGGGATGGAAATCAGGAACAACTTGAGCAGGAAATTAAGGAACTGTGTCGCGAAGAACTTGCGGGCTACAAGCAGCCACGCGGATTCACCACACACTCGGATTTCCCACTCAGCGGCGCCGGCAAGGTGTTAAAGAGTGAACTGAAAAAAGTCGTTGCCAAGGACACTTCGTCATGAGTAATAACTGGACCGTAGGTATTACGGACAAGCCTGAAGAAGTGGTGTGGAACGAGTTTGCCGCTGTTCGGGTAGTTATTGATCGCGCCGGAAAAACCCCACGCTTGATGATTGAAGACCTTGAAACCAAAGAAGTTGCGTTCCTGGACCCTCTCGAATTGGCAAGTTTTGTTATTGCCACCCCGGAAATGCGCACTGAGTGGCTTTCAGTGGGGGCTTACGCCAAGGCGCAGCTTCGAGGCGAACCACACCCACGATGACCACTGACAGCCGCAATCGCGGCTGAATAATGAGACCTGAATTCAAGAAAGATCGAGGAGCAAGATGACCATCAACGCCGAACAGGCTCAAGCGCATGCCGATGCCCTGTATGAGGCTCGTCAAACTAAGCAAGCAATTGCTGCGTTCACTGATGAGGCACCCGAGCTCGGAATGCTCGATGGGTACGAGATTCAAGAACGGTTAGTTGAGAAGCTCATCGCCAATGGTGAAGTCATCACCGGTTATAAACTTGGTCTCACCTCTAAAGCCATGCAGGAACTCCTAAAGATTGACCAGCCTGACTTTGGTCCGATCTTTGAATCCGGAATTTTCAGTGATGGTTCAACGATCCCTCGCGATCAATTCATTGCACCTCGCATCGAGGGCGAAATCGGCCTCATTCTTGGTAAAGATCTCAGCGGCCCAAATTGCACTGTCGATGATGTGCGTGATGCCACGGTTGGCTTGTCAGCCGCACTCGAGATTGTTGATTCGCGCATCGTTGATTGGAAAATCAAGATCGCAGACACCGTCGCTGATCTCGCAAGTGGCGGCGCTATCGCATTGAGTAGCAAGGTTGTACCAATCGATGACTTCGATCCGCGTCATATCGGCATGGTTTTCTCCAAGAATGGCGAAGTGCTCGCGACTGGTGCAGGAGCGGCCGCAATGGGTGATCCTCTTGCAACTGTTGCTTGGCTTGCCAACACTTTGGCTCCGATGGGAGTGGTGCTCAAGGCAGGCCAGATCATCATGACTGGCGCCCTGCATGCAATGGTGCCCGCTGGATCCGGTGACACGTTCACCGCAGAGTTCGACCGCCTCGGTTCCATTACAGTGAAAGTGAAGTAAGCGTTCATGAAAAAAATGCGCTGTGCAATCTTGGGGTCAGGAAACATCGGAACTGACTTGATGTTCAAGATGCTTCGCTCCGATGTGTTGGATCTCGTTGCGTTGGTAGGTATTGATCCTGACAGTGATGGCCTCAAGCGAGCAAAGGGCCTGGGTCTGCTTGCGCCTCACGAAGGCCCGGAGTGGGTACTCGATCCAGGTAATAACATCGACATGATCTTTGATGCCACCAGTGCCTATGTGCATGTGCGAAATGCACCGAAGTATCGCGAAGCTGGCATTGTTGCAGTGGATCTCACCCCAGCAGCGCGTGGGCCAAAGGTCATTCCTGCAGTGAATCTGTACGAACACCTTGATTCCATGAACGTCAACATGGTTACGTGTGGCGGGCAAGCAACCACGCCAATTGTGTACGCGATCCGTCGTGCGATTGATGAATTGCCTTACGCGGAAATGGTTTCCACAATCGCTTCGCTTTCTGCAGGCCCAGGTACTCGCGCAAATATCGATGAGTTCACCGTCACTACAAGTGCTGCACTTCGTGAAATCGGTGGTGCATCAACCTCAAAAGCCATCATCGTGATGAATCCCGCAGATCCACCAATCATGATGCGCAATACCGTGTTTGGTGCATTGCCTGAAGGTTCAGATCATGATGCCGTGATTGCATCCATCCTTGAAATGGTTGATGAGGTTGCCAGATATGTACC
>CAEZWR010000025.1_pt1 | contig 10031 bp, 10 predicted proteins | sample 7265031 | NCBI WGS metagenome assembly CAEZWR01 (sample SAMEA6813887, study PRJEB35770) | uncultured Actinomycetes bacterium | biome: Freshwater; feature: Freshwater reservoir; material: water | place: Czech Republic | collected 2015-11-04 | depth 0.5m m
AGAGCGACGCTGAACGCACTGGAAAATGGCCGCGGTGATATCAGCTCCTTGACGTTACTGAAGGTCGCTGATCTGTTGTCCATTTCTCTCTCGCTCACCCCACAGAACCCAACTGTTCGATCCCGGGCCGCCTCGGCAATTGAAATGGCAGCGGCTTCTGCTTCGGTGAGTTATGCATTAGTTCTCCCGGGTAAGCAACTAGCTGCTGCATTACTCACTGGAACCATCGACCATCAGTGGATGCCGCATATCGCGCACTTTGTCGATGAGCAGTCAAGCCAAATGATTATTCGAGTAGTGCGAGATGTTGCTGCGTCAGCAAACGTTGAACCAAAGAAGGTATGGCGAAATGCCCGCAAACTTGCTGACGAAGTTGAGTCAGCCAATCCACGATGGAAAAAAACGGCATGAAAACCTCCATCGCCGGCGAACCTTGGGAGGAACTTTTCGATCTTGCTGTGGGTCTGATAGATCACGTCAGTCTCAACTCAAAAGTTGAGTGGTCATTTGGTGGCGGAACTGTGCTGATGTTCAGGCTGAACCATCGACGAAGCAAGGACATTGACATTTTCATTGCCGATCAACAACTTCTCGGCATGTTTTCCCCACGCCTGCACGACTATGTGCATGCGCTGACTGCCTCGTATTCGGAGGAAGTGCAAGCGATAAAACTTCAATTTCCCATGGGTGAGATTGATTTCATTGTTGCTGAATCACTAACGCAAACGCCATTTGAAAAATCTGAGGTCCGCGGCAGGCCTGTGATGTTGGAGACGCCTGCAGAAATCATTGCGAAGAAGTTATGGCATAGAGGGCACCTCGCAACTGGCCGAGACTTATTTGATCTCGCAGCTGTGGCAGCTCACGATCCTGCGTTACTGAGAGGTGCAAAAATTTCAATGCAGAAGAATGCAGAAACGTTTTTATATCAATGTCGAGTGCGTGAGCGAGTGATTCGTGCACAGTACGAGGCAATTGACACCCTCGATTTTCACTTGAGCTATGAAGACAGTATGGAATTAGCTCGTTCCATACTGTCTCCATTGATTTCTAGTCAGTAGGGCTGGGCCTTGGCGTAGCTGCTCCAGATGGGCTAGCCGTTGGCGCCGGTGTTTGAGTTGATGTTGGGCTCGGTGTTGGTGTTGGCAGTGTTCCTGAGATCTGTGCCAACGCTTCAAGCAAGTAGAAGTCACCCCACACGTAACTGCCATCACGGGCGAGTTGATTCACATTCAAGCTCTGCTGCAACAGGATGCCTGGGTTACGGGTATTGGTGTTCAGCCAACCCGGAGATGCCAGCGTGCCAAGGGTTAAGCGTGCATACGTGTTGTAGGTCTTTGCCGCATCAGCACTTGGTTCATGTTGGGCAAGAATGAGCATCCCGCTGGCTGCGATTGCAGCAGCACTTGAATCACGTGGCGCTTTGTCATTACTGACATCAAGATCCCAAGCGGGAACACAACCAGGAGGTACGCGACTCATCCAGTAATTCGCTGTTGCCTCGGCAGCTTTTAAGAATTCCGGATTCTTCGTGAGTTCATACGCTTGAGCAAAACCATTGATTGCCCACGCCTGCCCTCGTGACCATGTGCTTGACGTTCCAGCTAAGCCTTGACCAGCAATTGGGCCAATGAGTGCACCGGTTTTTGGATTAAAAGCCATGCGATGGAACGTTGATCCATTTGGTCGGATGAAATTTTTTGCGAGCGTGAGCATGTGTTGCTCACCTTCATTCGTTAAGTAATCACCCTCTGAGCCAAGCCATTGCCCCACTTGAATCATCATTGGGGCATTCATTGCTGAGTCAACGATTACGCCCCACTTACCGTTGTAGTTCGCTGACTTGATCGCATGCACGATGTTGCTGTAGCGGCGAGCAAGTGATTTTGCTGCGGTGATTTCAGCATTCAAATACTCGCGCTTGAGTTTGCTAGTCGGTTCAAGATCATGCGCAAGACTCATAGGTACGCCGATCATGAACCCAAGGTCATGCGTGCCTTTGTCGTTCGCAACCTTGATCAGCGCTTGGCTGTATTGATTAGCCCGCCTGAGCCAACGGTCGTCGTTTGTCTGTTGGTACATCAACCAGAGTTCGCCTGGATAGAAACCTGACGTCCAAGCATTTGGGCCAGTTCTTACATAGTTTGTTTGATTGCCAAGCGCGCCAAATGGGTAGCGCTTCTTGCTTCCCTTTGCTGCAGCCGCAAGTTTTGTTGACGCAACTTGGTACACCACATCAGCCTGCGGTTTGGTGATTTCGCTGGTTACAGGCGGGCACACCACGCTCGTGCCAGTGGTCGGTGATGCTGACGAAGTTGCAGTGATACTTGGAGTTGCGGACGCTGTGGGAGTTACTGAAGTCGCGGGAGTTGGCGTTAATGTGGGAATCGGCAGTGCCGCGGGATCTGGTGCATCTGCTGCGTTTGCTGTTGCGGCGATTAGTCCGGTAGTGCTGAGGGCAATTGCACTTGCGGCGACTGCTGCAATCAGTTTTGCATGACGGGCCTTGCTTGGTGCGTGATGCTGCTTCACTAGAGATCACCGTTTACTACTAAGACAACCTTGCCAGTGGCCTCTCCCGCTTCAATCATGCGATGAGCCTCACCTGCTTGCTGGATAGGCAGTTCTAGGTCGATTGAGGGCTGCACTAAGCCTGCTTCAATCCAAGGCCACACGCTGCGCTCAACTGCCCGGCAAATCTCGTTCTTTTCGCTTACTGGGCGACTGCGCAACGCCATTGCGTGAATCGTGCCGTTCTTCTGCAGGAGTGCTTGCAAATTGATCTCGCCTTTAATGCCGCCGAGCATGCCGATGATTGCGATGCGACCATTGCGGTTGAGTAAGTCAATATTCTTCTCAAGATATTTCGCACCGACCATGTCCAGGATTACGTCGACTCCGCCGATGTCCTGCTTAATCACTGCGACAAAATCTTGTTCGTTGTAGTTGATGAGAAGTTCAGCACCTAGGGCTGCACAAGTATCAAGCTTTTTCTGACTACCTGCAGTCACTGCAATGCGAACGCCTGCAGCTTTGGCTAACTGAATGGCATGCGTGCCAATGCCCGAACCACCACCATGAATAAGCAGCCATTCACCTTGCTTCAAGTTCGCAGTCATGAAGACGTTGCTCCACACCGTGCAAGCAACTTCTGGCAACGAGGCGGCTTCGAGGAGTGAGAGTTTTCCAGGAATAGGCATGACCTGCTCAATTGGAACGGCCACTTTTTCCGCATAACCACCACCAGCAAGCAATGCACACACACGATCGCCAACCTTAAAACGTGTGACCCCAACGCCCACTTCACTGATCACACCGGCGCATTCAAGGCCGATGATGTCTGTTGATCCAGCGGGTGGGTTGTATTTGCCGATGCGTTGCAGGGTGTCAGCGCGGTTCACTGCGGTTGCAGCAATTGTGATGACGACTTCGCCTGGAGCGGCTACTGGATCGGGAGATTGACTCCAGATAAGTGTGTCGTAGCTGCCAAAGCCATTGGGCTGAGTAATTGCGTGCACGAAGTGACTATGCCACTTGCGAAGGCTCTTGCCCTTCTTTGGTCTCATCCTTTGCGCGAAGTTCCTTCAGCATCAAGCCACCGACGATCACAACTCCAGCGATCGCGATGATGCCCGCACATAAACTGCTGACAATGCCAAGCAGCTTCAATGCGGTTGCCGCAAGAATCACCATGAGCAAGTAGCGCAAGAGGTGTCCGTCATATCGGGTTGAAAGTTTGGCACCCAAGATCACACCAGGAATCTGACCGATCAACAGCGACACGACAACGGCAATATCGATTACGCCAAAGCCCGCGTGAGCGATCGCACCAGCAATCAGCATGGGAACGGCCTGCACAAGGTCAGTGCCAACAAGGACGCTTGGGCGAAGTAGTGGGTAGAGCAACAACAAAACAGTGACGATAAGTGATCCAGAACCCACGCTGGTCATGCCAACAATTAAGCCAACGCATGCACCAAGAATCACGGTAGGAATGGGCTTGACCGGCATCTTGGTGCCAACCAGCTCCTGTTGGCCGTACTTGGCTTTCAATCGTTTTGAGATGTAGGCCTTAGCCACCATGGCGGCCAACGCGACCAGGAGCACCGCACCAATCCACACCTTGATGGTGTTTGCGGCGTCGTCACTTTGCAGCACTGAGTTGAAGATCCAAGTGCCCACGAGCACACCGGGAATCGAACCTAGGGAAAGCCAGCGCACTAAACCCCAGTGAACCGTTTTATTGCGGATGTGTACCCAGGAACCAAAGGGCTTCATGATGGCCGCGGCCACGACATCGCTGGATACCGCGGTTGCGGGGTTGACGCCAAAGATCAACACAAGCATTGGCGTCACTAATGCGGCGCCGCCCATGCCCGTCAGGCCCACGACGATTCCGGCAATTAAGCCGCCAAAGGTCAGGGCAAAGTCGATATCCGTCAGGCTCACCAGCAAAACAATACCAAGCGGATAGGTATGGAATGAAATCCATTTCTTTACCTAGGCTTTGCCGTTTGCGGATTGGATCCGAAACTGGGCTCGACAGACTTAAGCCATGAGCACGCCACCGGCAGGGAAAGCCCGGCTATTACCCGTGGATTCCTCGGGGATCGCACGAGACCTGCGTTCACGAGCAGCCCATGAGGCGCACTTTGGGTCCCTTCCCCTGATCCAAGGCCCTCGTATTGGTCAACCGGGCCCGTTGGTCCATGAGATTGAAAAGTCCGGGTTACGCGGTCGAGGGGGCGGATGGTTTCCCACAGCCCGCAAGATTCATGCGGTCGTGGAAAGCGCGGGAGCTCGCCGAGCATGGTCAGCTGGCCGCAAGCCAGTTGTCATTGCCAACGCCATGGAAGGCGAACCGGCATCGAGCAAAGATGCGGTATTGCTTCGCCACAGCCCCCATTTAGTGCTGGACGGTATTGCCACGCTGGCGGCAACCATCGGTGCAACGAATGCATACATCGCTGTTCACCGCGGTTCACCCGTCATTGATGTTGTCGTGCGCGCACTTGCCGAACGCAACGACCAAATCACTATTGCGCTCGTCACTCCACCGGCACGGTATGTGTCCAGCGAAGAAAGTGCACTCGCGCATTGGATTGGCGATGGCATGGGAACCCCAGTGTTTGGCAAGCGCCCATTTGAGCGCGGTGTCGATGATCGACCTACGCAAGTGCAGAACGCTGAAACCATGGCGCACATTGGATTGATCGCACGTTACGGCGGCGACTGGTTTGCATCAGTAGGTGAAACTTCAGCACCGGGCACTTGCTTGGTTTCCGTTGGCGGGGCGGTCAACACGCCAGGTGTGATTGAAGTGGAAGTGGGAACACCGGTTACCGAAATCATCAGGCGCTGCAACGGTTTATCGACGGAGGTCTCTGGCTTCCTGACTGGTGGATACGGCGGCGGTTGGGCCGGGCATGACGCACTGATGAATGCATCGTGGTCGCCAGATTCAGTGGCCGCAGCTGGCGGCGTGATTGGTGCAGGAATTCTTTGGGCGTTCGACGCACATGATTGCCCCATCACTGCAATGGCACGAGTAGCTCGTTGGATGGCTGGCGAAAGCGCAGGTCAATGCGGACCATGTCGATTTGGTTTGCCGTCACTCGCTGATGATTTGGATGTACTTTCCGCGCGCTCTGCATCGTCTGCGGATCTCCATCGTTTGACTTCCCGACTTCCAATGGTGCAACAACGTGGTGGCTGTAAGCATCCTGATGGTGTTGCGCGCTTTATTACGTCGGGCTTGCAGGTATTCCAAGCTGAAGTTGCGCATCACGTCCACGGTCGCTGCAGGGCTGATACCCATCACACGTCAGTGATCACGCCCCTACCAATCATTGATCAGCGCACCACACCCGTTGGCTTTCCCGGAAAGGATTTCAAATGAGCGATATCCATGAGATCCGGCTGGACCCCACCTTGTGTGACGCCCATGGTTTTTGTGTGGAACTCCTTCCAGAACTCTTTACCTTGGATGAGTGGGGCTACCCGCTGTTGAATTCCGGCACCCTAACCACGGCAGTTCCGCACAAAAGTCTGGCCGCAGCAAAGAAAGCTGTTGCTGCATGCCCCGTGGCTGCTCTGCGCCTTGAAAAACACCAGCGATAGTTCCAGATTTCTTTACCGTTGCTTAACCATTACTGAATCGTTCCTTATAGGGCGATTGCTTACCTTGGAACTACCAACAAGGGAGATCCACATGAGTACCAAGCGCTACACCTCAACCGGGCAAAAGGCATTGGCCTTCGGCCTTGCATCGGCTACCTGCTTGGGCGTCGTCGGATTAATCTCAGTTCGTAATGCGCAGGAGGCGACAGCAGCTGCAGATGAATACACGCTGACGGCCTCAACCACCTCTACAGGTGTAACTCAGGCGCAACTTGATCAATACGCCGCGCAGCTCGCCGCCGAACAACAGCGTCTTGAGGCCTATCGCCTGCAATTGATTGCTACTGCAAATTCACTCAGCGCACAGTCACGCACAGGTGCACGGGTGACACCGCCAACCAAGGTTCCGAAAACTCCGGCAACATCAAACTCAACGTCAGGCAACTCAAACATCACTGCTACACAAGAAGTAGCACCGACTGTGCAGGCACCTCAGGTTCAAGCGCCACCTTCACGAAAGTATGTTCCGGCGCCACAACAACAAAGCGCATCAAGTAACTCTGGCACTGCAAATGCACCAGCAGCACAAAGCACAACGAAAGCAAGTAAGGGCTAACTCATGATTGCGGTGCAGGAGTTTCGCGCAATGGGCGCAGCCTGCATGATTTCGGTCTACGCCGAAGCCAAGGCGCAGGAGCTCGCCAGCCTTGGCGCAATGCGCGTTGAATTACTCGAACAAGCTTGGTCGCGCTTTCGCGAAAGCAGTGAACTCAATCGACTAAATTCACTCGCCGGAACTGGGCCAGTTGAGGTAAGTGCAGATCTCCTCACGTTGGTGTGGCACATGATGCGCGCTTGGAACATGACTGACGGATTATTTGATCCGACCATGCTCTCTGAAATCAAAGCCTCAGGTTACGACGCTGATTACGCGACAGTGATTGCTCGCGGGGCACTTGCTGGAGTTGCGACCTGGAACTCAACAGACCCCGTCGTGCGGGTGAGCCACATGGGTGAAGTACTGATAGACCAAGAGGCGAGCACCGTCACCTTGCCTGCAGGTATTGGACTTGATCCAGGAGCGATCGGTAAAGGGTTAGCAGCTGACGTCATTGCCAATGAACTGATGCACGCTGGTGCAACCGGCGTGCTGGTTGATCTTGGTGGCGACATCGTGGTGGCTGGAACACCTGCTGATGTAGACAATGAATCCAATACGTGGGTCATTGCCATTGAAGACGAAAGAGATCCGGATAATTCAGCGCGTGATCCGCAACTAGTCACGTTTACTTTAGATTCATCTGATTCAGACTTTGAAACCCGCGGCATCGCAACCTCATCAACGCTGTATCGACGCTGGGCAGGCGGCACTCGTCACCATGTGATTGATCCACGCACTGGTCAGATGGCTGATCCAGATCTCATTCAAGCAACCGTGTGGTGCGCAGCAGGTTGGCTCGCTGAAGTGACAGCAACAGCAGCATTGCTCATGAAACCGCAAGAAGCGCAGCGCTGGCTTGAAACTCGGGCAGTGGGGTATACCGTCATGACACCCACAGCAATGTGGACTTCGCAAGAAAAGGTGCAACATGGGTGACACCGCTTTAACGTGGCTAGCTATTCGAGCATCCGGTGTGACCGCTTGGGGCTTGCTCACTGCAGTGGTGGTGTGGGGCATCTTGTTGCGCACGCGAATTCTTGGGCGCGCAGCGTCACCAACACGGTTACTCGACCTACATCGATGGCTTGGCGCGTTAGCGCTGAGCTTCTTAGCCATCCACATGGTGTTGTTGCTGTTTGATTCTTACCTGACGTTTTCTATCCCACAGATTTTGATCCCAGGACTTTCGCCTTGGAACACCTTCGCAGTTGCTTTGGGTGTCATTGCATTTTGGTTCCTCATTCCCGTATCAATTGTTGGTCGCCTGCGACCAAAGTTGAAAAACTCCGGAGCCAAGCTCTTTCAACAAGCGCATTGGTTGGCATATGCCGCTTGGCCAATCGCGACGATGCATTACATCTTGGCCGGTACCGATGCTTTGGCTCAATGGTCGATCGCGTTATTGATTGCGGGCAGCGGATTAATCGTGTTAGGTCTTATGGCCCGCGGATTTATTCCTTCACCTGGACCAACGCGTGCAGCCGGGTCAGTGGTTATTCGCTCTTAAAGCGTCATAACAGGCACTGAAGCACCAGCACTGATGACATTTGGCGCAATCAACGCGATGCCATCTGCATTCGCCCAACTACTTAACGCCGAAATTGCATCAGGAAGTTTCTTGGCAACGATGTTCGAGCCAGCTTTGGTGAGCGTGACAGGAACTAAACGTGTGTCATCTTGATAATCACCCAGTGGTGGTTCATCAACAAGCACCGCATGTGTAATAACCGGCGCACTTGCACCACGCATTGCGCGAATCAGTGGAGCAACAATTGTGATCAAGCCGGCAAGTGCAGACGCTGGATCACCCGGTAGACCCACGACAAATCGACCATCGGGAAGTTTGGCCAACAACATTTGTGTGCCTGGAGTGGATGCGACACCATCAATGAGCCAGCGTGCGCCTAGGTCACTCATCACTTGCCGTACATGGTTATCGGGTGTGGGTGCTGTCGATCCGGTGGTGATCAAAATGTCCACGTTGGCATCGTCAATATGTTCAAGTAGGAGTTGAGCGGTATCAGGTGCGCGCATTGGCGGATGAGAGCGAGCACCTTGGGTGCCGGCAAAGTGAGCGACTGCATCACCGAGGGCATCACGAATACGACCGTCGCGTGCAGGGCCCTGACTCAGAAGCGTGCGACCGAGCACGAGAGTTCCCACAACCGGCGGGCGAATGATCTCAAGACCATCATGGCCACTGGCTGCGGCAAGGGCGAGTACCGCTGCCGTCACCTGGCGACCAGCGGGAACTAATTCACTACCCACTGCGGCGTTTGACGCTTGGCGAAGAATTCCGGCACCGAGTTCAGGTCGAGCTGCTTCATCAATAACACCTGTGAGTTCATCAAGAGCAATCACGATGAGCGAACCGTCACTTGCCTTGCGTGCTTCGGCAAGGTTCACAGCAATAACGGCATCGGTGTGAGTTGGAATTGGTTGACCTGCATGCAGCAGTGCGCATTCCCCGGGTTGCAGTCGGTCATCTTCAATAGCAATCCAGGGGCCTTCACCACAGATCGCGTATCCATCGAATTGAGCACTGTCAGCGGCCGGATCATCGTGCAGGCGGATCACCGGTGTAGCCAAGATGCTGCCACCAGCTTCATCAAGCCTGGCGAAGGTTGTAGGTAGGGCTCGACCAGAAGTCGTGGCAACATGAAATGCCTGCTCCCATGCAAGCACGCCTTCAAGCCCGTAATTACTCATCGGTCGAACAATACGACCAGATGAGCAATTACCAGTGTTGCCTAGTGACTAGTCGTCGTCATCGTCATGCGAGGAGCTCGGACGCTTGGCTTCAGAAGACTTATGTTCGTTCTCTTTGTGATCGTCATCATCATCTTTTTTGGAGGTGGTGGCGGGCGCAGCGGGCGCTTTTGCAGCGCTGCCATTGCTGGTGGATTGGGCAGCAGGTGCACCAACGACATCCCAATCGAAGACCACTCCGGTTGCTTTGTGTACGTAACCAGTTGCGGTACCACCGTCGTTCAAGGCGACCTTCACAGCAAAGGCTTCAAATCCGTTGCGGCTGACTTCAGTAACCGACGTAACCGTGCCTTTGACTTCACTCAGCACGGCAGTGCGTGCTTGCAGACTGGTGATTTCAGTTGGCCTTGCAACGGGTGCCTGAGTAGGAGTCACCGGCAATTTCGTTGAACTCGATATCGTTGAATTTGAAGTCTGGGCGATCGTTTCTGCAACCTTGGCTTGAGTCTGGGCCGGGGTTCGTGAGGTGCTCTGATCGAAG
>CAEZWR010000027.1_pt1 | contig 9605 bp, 10 predicted proteins | sample 7265031 | NCBI WGS metagenome assembly CAEZWR01 (sample SAMEA6813887, study PRJEB35770) | uncultured Actinomycetes bacterium | biome: Freshwater; feature: Freshwater reservoir; material: water | place: Czech Republic | collected 2015-11-04 | depth 0.5m m
GCTAATACGCCTAAATACGACAATTCGGACAAACCTTGTGGGACGGTTTGGTAACCCTTACCTTTGACCTACGGCCATACCGTAAACCCTGATTCCGCTCTTGAGAGGCCTTTTATGAATATCAATGACATGGTGCTGGTGAGCATCGACGATCACATCATCGAAAATCATGACACCTTTAAGAATCACTTCCCTGAGTCAATGAAAGACCAAGCACCAAAGCTCGTGAAACACCCAGATCTTCCTGAGGTTGACGCGTGGATGTTCCAAGGCGTATCAGTTGGCAACCCAGGCCTCAGCGCGGTTGCTTCCTGGCCAAAAGAAGAGTGGTCCTTCAATCCCACCGATCTTTCTGAAATGCGTCCAGGCACCTACGACATCCATCAGCGCGTACGCGACATGAATGCCAATGGTGTTCTTGCTGGCATGAACTTCCCAACCTTCCCAGGTTTTGCTGGCACTCACCTGGCTTCACTTCCTGATCAGAAGTTGTCGCTCATTGCCATCAAGGCATACAACGACTGGTTGATGGATGAACTTTGTGGTGATTACCCAGGTCGCTTCATTCCCATGGGCATCATCCCGTTCTTCGACATGGAAGAGTCAGTTAAGGAAATTCATCGACTTGCTGCAAAGGGATGCCGCTCTATCACGTTGCCAGAAACTCCGTACGGTGTAGGCCAGAAGAGTTTCGCAAGTGGCCACTGGGATCCAGTGTTCAAGGCAATGTGCGAAACCAACATGGTTGCATCCCTTCACATCGGTGGCGGCTTTGGTTTGTTGAAGCGTCCTGATGAATTCTTGATTGATGACATCGTTATTTTGGCGTCACTTATTTCAACTGTTGCCTGCAGCGACATCATTACCAGTGGCGTCATTAAGCGCTTCCCTGACATGAAATTCGCCATGAGTGAAGGCGGTATCGGTTGGGTTCCATTCTTCCTTGATCGCATGGATCGCCACATGATCAACCAGTCATGGACCCACTTGGACACCATGCCAAAGGGCATGACGCCAACTGAAGTGTGGAAGAAGAACTTCATGGCTTGCTTCATCACTGATCCAACGGGCTTGATTACCCGCGATCGTTATGGTGTTGAAACAATTTCATGGGAATGTGATTACCCACACTCAGATTCAACGTGGCCATACTCACCAGAAGTTCTGATCAAGGAACTCGAAGCAGCCAAGTGCAGCGATGCTGAAATCAACATGATCACGCACGAAAATGTTGCACGCTTCTTCGACTGGGATCCGTTCAAGCACACCCCACGCGATCAAGCAACTGTTGGTGCACTTCGTGCACTTGCAACAGATGTTGACGTAAGCGAAACATCAAAGGTTGAGTACAAGCGTCGTTGGGCAGAAACTCACGCATAACCCACATCGCAGTAGAGAAGTCCCGTCGAGCCTGGCTCGGCGGGACTTCTTTTTGGCGCACTGGCCCCTGGTAAAAGTGGTGACTTAGGACGTTGTCGATGGGACCAAAGTCCCTAAGCATGAACGCTCTCAATGCGGCAGATTCTCCATATCGAAAGTATTTCCGTACACCATCGGAATCGGAGAGTGAGAAGCAGATGAATATCAATGACATGGTGCTCTTAAGCATCGATGATCACATCATCGAAGGCCCAGACACGTTTGCAAAGCATTTCCCTGAGTCAATGAAAGACCAAGCACCAAAGCTCATGAAGCACCCAGACAACCCAGATGTTGATGCCTGGATGTTCCAGGGGGTTTCCGTGGGAAGCCCGGGCCTCAGTGCTGTGGTGTCATGGCCGAAAGAAGAGTGGGGTTTCGATCCAACCGATATTTCGGAGATGCGTCCAGGCACCTACGACATACATCAGCGCGTACGCGACATGAATGTCAACGGCGTACTTGCCGGCATGAACTTCCCAACCTTCCCGGGCTTCGCCGGAACACACCTTGCAACACTGCCTGACAAAAAATTGTCACTTGTAGCAATCAAGGCATACAACGATTACCTTCTCGATGAACTTGTTGGCGCCTATCCTGGCCGCTTCATCCCGATGGGCATCATTCCTTTCTTTGACGTTGATGAATCAGTCAAGGAAATCAATCGCCTCGCAGCTAAGGGTGTTGGTTGCCGTTCGATCACCATGCCAGAAACCCCTTACGGTGTCGGCATGCCGGACTTCTCGACCGGATACTGGGATCCAATCTTCAAGGCACTCGTAGACACCGACATGGTTGCGTCAATGCACATCGGTGGCGGCTTCGGCTTGATCAAGCGCCCACCAGTCACCCTTCCTGATGACATCGTGATCTTGGCCGCACTTGTGTCAACTATCGCGGCATCAGACTTGCTCACCAGCGGTGTGCTCAAGCGCATTCCTGATATCAAGTTCGCAATGAGCGAGGGAGGGCTTGGCTGGATTCCATTCCTGCTGGACCGTATGGATCGTCACATGGTTAACCATTCATGGACCCACCTTGATTCACTTCCAAAGGGCAAGACTCCAACCGAAGTCTGGAAGGACAACTTCCTGGCATGCTTCATCACGGAGCCAACTGCACTGCTCACCCGTGAGCGCTACGGCACCCACACCATCGGTTGGGAATGCGATTATCCACACTCAGACTGCACCTGGCCTTACTCACCAGAGCTGCTGTTGAAGGAACTTGAAGCTGCACACTGCAGTGACAAAGAAATCGACATGATCACTCATGAGAATGTCGCAAACTTCTTCAACTGGGATCCGTTCAAGCACACCCCGCGCGACCAAGCAACTGTTGGTGGCCTGCGTGCACTTGCTACGGATGTCGATACGAACGAAACCTCAAAGGCGCAATACCGTCAGCGTTACGAGGCAGCACGCGCGTAGTTCTTTGGGCAGAACTCAAAAGCATTCCCGGTGGCAATTGCCACCGGGAATGCTTTTTGTTTTGAGCGATGAATTAGTCAGAGGCTGGAAGTGCTGATGCTTGCTTCTGGCTGAGTTCTGCACCTTCGAAGGTCAGTGGGCCTTCACCTGGTGCAACAACCAATACTTCGATTCCAACTTCATCGTTGCTGTAGCGCTTGCCGAGGGCGATAACTTCGCCTGCGCCTGCAGTTGGGGAACCTTCACGCGCATCGGTGGTCATGACCACGCCTGCGCACGATAGTTCACCGGCCTGGGTTGGAGCCTTCACAACGACGACTTCACAACCCGAAGTGTTGTTACGGAGACGGGCACCTGGTGCAACTGGCATTGAGTAATCCTTTCAAGGCACACCGCCGTTCGAGGTCGAACGAGGTGGAGATCAAATTGTGGCGGTTCTGATGGGCTGATGCTACGCCAAGCCAAGTGTGATCTGCCTCCCAGTCGGCCATTTTCGCCTTGCGGACTCACCGGCCTTTTCCTCAATCTGGCGACCTCACCGGCATTGGTTCATCCAGTGGCTTAGAGTGACATGCGTTGTCTCAATCCCTCAGGAGTCCATGTGAAGCTCGGAATCGTTTCCGATGTTCATTGCCAAGATGAGCACCTGAGACGAACCGTGGAATCCATGATCGCCGATGGGGTTGACGAAATTCTCTGTGCTGGCGACGCCCAGTACGAATACCGACTGAGCAATGAAGTCACTGAAATCATTCGCGAGCACCAGATCCGTTACATCCAGGGCAACCATGAATGGGTGCTCATGGGTCCAAACGGTGAACGGGCTCGATCCGGTGAACATGTGCGCCAATCAAATCTGGATTTCATTGCAAATACACCCGATGAAATACGGACGACAGTCAACGGCAAAACCTTGCTCATGACACATGCCAGCCCTTGGGCACCACGTGGCCACTACCTCTATGCGGGCGATCCGCTATTTTCGCGCTGCGATGAATTAGATGCTGACTACCTCATCATCGGACACACTCACGTGCCGATGGTCGAGCGTTTTGGTCGTACGTTGGTGATCAACCCCGGATCGCTGGTGTTCTCCCGCGAACCAGGAGCATATGGAATGTTGTCGTACGCAATTTTAGACACCACAACTGACGAAGTCACAATGATGCATCCACCAAAGGGTCTAGAGACCGCTTCGTAACTCGCTTACTAAGCCAAGTGCGCGGCAAGACCTGGAACTTCGGCAAGTGCACGCAATGCATCGTTCATGTGTGTGCAGCCATCGATTCCCGGGAGAAGTTCATTGACGAGTGTCCGAAATTCACGAATCGGCTGTCCCTGAAGTCGATGTACAGCAAGGGTTGCCATTGGGCATTCAACGAACGGCAAGACTTGCGGCGTGGCTTGAATTGCAGTCACCAAACCTGAGATCACATTTACTCGCGCACGAATTGTGTACTCATGAACAGCAATCCGATTACCTGATGGTGATGTCCCTGAATCCTGGAAGAAGGAATCCACTATCCACTCATCTTCTTCACGCCACACATCTATTCGCCGCGACCGTCGTGCAGAGACTTCATTTGTTTCAAAAAGTTCATGCCACGCAAAAGGGTCAGAGCCGATTGGCAAATTAGGTACGATCTGTGTTGCGTGCTTTGCCGGTGGGCCATCCTCGCCAAGTGCGCTGGCTCCTGACTGGAAGCCCGCGCAGATTCCCACCATTTTGAGCTTGCGCGCCATGATCTCTGGATCGAGCGGATTCACGAGCGGTGCATCTTCGGGTTTACGCCAATGCATAAAGGCGAATCCAGAGACAAGGGTTGCACCTGAAATGTCATCAAGGAGTAAATACAGCGGTGTTCCTTCTCGCACTTCATCCGGGAAAGACTCAACTATCTTGGAACGCAGACCGCCCTTGAGATCAATCAGTACTTCTAATCCAGTTCTTGGTGGTACCGATGAGATTGCAGAAATCACTCGGTTTGGTTGAGTGGTCACCTGCAATACATCTTCAGCAAGAACAATGGCGGCCGTTCCATCCGTAGGGGTACAGATGTCTCGGCTTCGTCCAAGTAATTGCATCGGCGAATCGCGGTCGTCGCTATCCCAAGTGGCGTCAATGGTGGAGGTGCGGCGGATGGAACTCAGGTTACGAGCAGGGGTAGGCACAGCAGGTCCGACAGGTTGTATGCCTTCGGGCACATCAACAGCCATGAGTTCCCTTCCTTGTCCGGTCTCCTTGAAGTACCGGCTACGTTGACAAGCCTACTGAAGCGAAGTGACCATGATCGGGACTTCTGCTAAAGCACGCAGTGCATCATTGAGGTGTGTACAGCCCAACGTGCCTGGGAGCTGTTCAACAACGGCCTGCCGGAATTGCTGCAATGGGATTCCGATCATTCGATGCACGTTCTTCGTTGCTTGCGGGCAGGCATCAAAGGGAAGCACGCGGGGATCAACTTTGAGTGTGAGAAGTTCACCGGTATGAAAGTCAGCTGTACCGCTTAAGCAGTATTCGTGTACTGCAACTCTTCCGTGGTGTGGAGTTGTTGAACTGTCTTGGAAATACGCATCAAAATGGATATCGCCATCGAGCCATGTGTCGATGCGTCGGGCACGACGCAGTGCTGGTTGATCGCTCTCATCTTGCAGCTTGTGCCATGCAAGTGGGTCCTCTTCAGTCATCAACGGACCAGCAGGTTGCACCTGATGAATAAGCAGACACTTGCCATCGTCACCGATCGCATTAGATCCAGCGGCGTACCCCATGCACACATCGACAGGGGCCATAAAGTCTCCGCTCATTGCGGTCATTCGCTCCTCGGGAGCAATCCACTCAACCAATACATGCCCTGATATGAACAGGGCACCTGGCATGTCATCAAGGAGCAAATAGAGCGGGCTTCCCGCTCCTTGCTCCTCAGGTACCAGGGCATTCATCACCCGACGCGAATTTGGGGTGCCTTCAGGACCAACCAAAGCCTGCAATGCAGGTCGATCCGGAAAGCTAAAGAGAAATTCATAGGAACGATCTGGATTGACCGTCGCGATGAGGACGTCATCCGCTAACACTTTGGTCTCTTGGCCATTGGTGAGAAAATCTCGAGCACGCCCGCGCACTCGCCGACTTGCGGTCAATCCATCCGGGAAATCAATATCAATAGTCGAAGTTCGGCGAACCGAATGCGGTGGGCGAGGCGGGCTTGGATTACTTGGGCCACTGACCGCATTGGTCAGCACTCGTCCAACGACGGGAAGTTCATATGGCACGGTTAATCCTTGATAGCGCTTGGCAGGCTCATTGACATCGAGGCTAGTCGATGCCCGATTTGTCGGGACCGTTTTGGGAAAGCAATTTCCGCGAAACCCGGACAAGTGTTGCCTAACGATTTAACGTAAGGCCACTGCCGAATTGAAAAGAGTGAAACATGGAGATGCTGGATCTCACTGGTCGCGTTGCAATTATCACTGGCGGTGGCACCGGTATCGGAGCGACAACTGCCCGACTCTTTGCAGAGCATGGTGCAGATGTCGTGCTCTCCGGGCGCAAAGTCGAACGCTTGCAGTCCACAGCGGAGGAGATCACTGCTCAAACTGGTCGCCGCGCAATCGCTGTGCAGACCGACGTTCGCGAGGATGACCAAGTCCAACACATGATTGATCGCACGATCAATGAATTCGGTCAACTGGACATCCTCATTAACAATGCTGGTGGCGCTTACATGTTTCCCACGAAAGACACCCCACCGGACCGCTTCCGTAACGCGATCGAACTGAACCTCACTTCTGCGTACTTGTGTGCGCATGCTGCACTTCCACATTTGTTAAAGTCCCAACATGCATCGATCGTTTCGATGTCTTCGGCTGCTGGCGTTCAAGGCGTGAAAGGCGGATCTGCGTACTCTGCTGGCAAAGCCGGCCTTCAGATGTTCACCCGAGTCATTGCTGCTGAATGGGGCCCGAAAGGGGTTCGGGCAAACGCTATTGCTGTTGGCGGCGTTGCCTCTGAAGGAGCCTTACGCTCATGGGAACGCTTCGGCATGGACGCGGACAGCATGGGGGCAGAAGTACCCCTGCGACGCGTTGGTTATCCGATCGACATTGCCAATGGCGCTTTGTTCTTCTGCAGTGAGATGAGCAGCTGGATCACCGGCCAAACACTTTCCATTGATGGTGGTCCACGTGGACTCGGCGGACTGACCGACGACGCCCTATGGCCCGAAGACAGCGAATAGAAGAAGGATTGACATGACCACTGAGGTACTTCCACCGCTTCCGCTGCCTAATGAACTGACTGCAGCCTTTTGGGACGGCGCAAATCAAGGCAAGTTAGTGATTCAGCGCTGCAACGCATGCGGTCACTTTCAGCATGCACCTGAACCAATCTGCGCAAACTGCTTGAGTTTCGACCTTGGCTATGCCGCAGTGTCAGGCAAGGGATCGGTGTACACCTTCTGCATTCCAACTCAGGCCTTCCATCCATGGTTTGAAGACAAACTGCCATTTGTGCTCGCAGTTGTTGAACTCGACGAGCAACCAGGATTAAAGATGATCACAAACATCGTTGAAACCAATCCCGACAATGTCAAGGTTGGCGATCGTGTTGAAGTCACCTTCTCGCCACTTGGTGAAGGTTTCACGCTTCCCGTCTTCCGCCCAGCAGCCCAGTAACTACTGGCATCTCTACTTCAGGAGTTACTCATGGCTAAGAAAAATCGCGTAGCAATCGTTGGTGTTGGCTACTCAGATGTCAGTCGCGGCAGCGGTCTGACTCTCGACAAACTCACCGCGCAGTCAAGTGTTGCGGCGATGAACGACGCAGGTATCAAGCCGACAGACATCGACGGTGTTGTCGTTCATAGTTTCCCTCATCAGTTTGTTTCATCAACCCATACCGCTGCAATGCTCGGTATTCCTGACGTTGCGTTCTATTCGGGCAACGTTGATGGTGCTGCTTACAGCGTCGCTGCTATGCATGCGATTGCCGCGATTGCTTCGGGATCAGCTGAAACAGTGCTGACTCTTCGCACTGTGCACAAGGCTGGCGCTGCTGGCGGTGCCGCAATGCTCGGACCACAGCGAGGAATCCCTGGCAATATGCAATTCGGGATGCCGTACGGCTCTTTCACTGGGTCGCATTGGGCTGGCATGTACATGCAGCGTCACATGGCAATGTACGGATCGACTGAAGAGGATTTCGGCGCATTCGCCATTGCTCAACGAAAGTTTGCCGTTGCTAACCCAACTGAGTCTTTCTTTCATGAAGAACTCACGATGGACGATTACCTAAACTCTCGTTACATCGCTAAGCCACTGCACTTGCTTGACTGTGATTACCCTGTTGACTCATCAAGTGCACTGATCTTCACTACTGAAGAACGTGCTCGCGATATGAAACAAAAGCCCGTCTTCTTTGATTCGTGGGCGAATGGCACCACAGCCGAAGCTGACTTCAGTTTGGTCCGCGACATGACGCACTCATCGCCATGGATGGCTTCCAAGCGCATGTGGTCGCGTACTGACATCAAGCCAAGTGATGTCGATACCGCGGGTCTTTACGACGGTTTCAGTTTCATCGCCATGCAGTGGCTGGAAGCACTTGGCTTCTGCGGCGAGGGTGAAAGTGGTGCATTTGTTCGTTCAGGTGCAACAAGTGCAACTGGCTCATTGCCTACGAACACCGACGGTGGTGCCTGCAACGTTGGCCGTCGCCACGGTGCAAACTTCTTTATTGAAGTGACACGTCAACTTCGTGGAACCGCGGGTGATCGCGCACTTCCAAATAAGCCTGAGGTCGGCGTGGTGAGCAACGCGGTAGGTGGCTTTGCGGCATGCGCACTACTTACCGCTGAGTAATTACTTTGCTGCTGGAGTTGCTGCATATGTGGCAACGCCAGTAGCAAGTTGTTTCCCAAGCTTGCTCAGTGCCAATTTCCAAAACCAGCCAGTGCCCACAAATTTTGGTCGAAACTGTGTATTCCAGGTAACAGTGCATCCTGTGGCAGTCGGGGTGACCACAATGTCAGCGCGGTAGTCCTTGACCTTTACCAGCTTGCTTTCGTTCAAGGTGTACGCAAATTTCGTTGGAGCCTGCATCTCAACGATTTGTTCGAGATTCATCATGGCGCCGCTGTTCCATTGACGAATAGCGCCGACACTTTCGCCACCATCAACACCAGGGGTGTGTAAGGCATAGGTCTTGATGGGAGTCCACTGTGGCCAGGTTTCACCGCTTGCCAATGCCGCAAACACAGCCTCGGCAGTTGCCGTTGATTGTGCGGTTGCGCTGACTTTGATGAGTTCACTGGCCACAGTGGTGCTCCTTAACGTCCAGTGAACTTCGGAGCGCGCTTTTCCTTGAAGGCAAGCATGGCTTCCTGGCCATCTAAGCCAGGTCCAATTCCGAGGTACGTGACCTCATCCTTCCACGACTGACGCATGTTCTGATCCAGCGCATCATTGAGCTGAGCCTTGATCTGGCCAATCATGATGGTTGGGCCGTTCGCCAAACGCTCAGCAACTTCAGTAGCTTTAGCGAGCACCTCGGCCGGCGGCACAACTACGTTGACCAGACCCCACTCGAGGGCCTTTGGTGCTGGAAGTGGGTCGCCAAATAACGCAATTTCCTTAGCACGCACTGGACTCACGCTGCGAGAAAGAATGTATGCGGCACTTGCCTCAAGTGGTAGTCCGCGCTGTACGAATACTTCGCAAAAGCGTGCTGTTTCGCCAGCAACGATGTAATCAGCAGCA
>CAEZWR010000032.1_pt1 | contig 9285 bp, 13 predicted proteins | sample 7265031 | NCBI WGS metagenome assembly CAEZWR01 (sample SAMEA6813887, study PRJEB35770) | uncultured Actinomycetes bacterium | biome: Freshwater; feature: Freshwater reservoir; material: water | place: Czech Republic | collected 2015-11-04 | depth 0.5m m
GGATCACCTGCGCCAATTAAATTCACGGCGGCACCACTGCTCATGGCAAAGGTACATAGCCCTTGAACGATCTTGCTTGGGAAGCCTTCTGACCTGGCAATCGAATCATCGATGGCATGGCCGTTTCGATCGCCTGATGCGCCGCCGTATCGGAAACCTTGATCGCGCGTGACGTTGAAGGTGAATGAACCAAGTACACGATCCCGAGCGTCGTCAGGGAATGTGTGCGAAGGCGAAGCCTCGCCATACTCGATAGTGGTTGTTCCGCCCACCATCATTGTCGTCCAGAAATGTTGCAGCAAAAGTTCGCCATCTTGATTCAACACACGAAGGTCAGAAGTGATGGATACGCCAGCAGATGTTTGCTTCACCGATTGGTTGCGACCTTCAACTCGCACCATTGATCCAAGTTCGATCGGACGGAAGTAATGCACATCGTGCATTGCATGTACCCCAGCTCGGGTTCCTGTGATAGTGCCTTCCGGAACTGCTTTTGTGTTTGTTTCGATAAAGGCGCGCACGACGTGTGGAGCTGTCACCAGCGGCGATGCCTTTACTCCCGTGATGCACAGTTCATTGGGGTCGTTCGTCGCTAAGGCGTATGCCAGCACGGCGTCTGCATCTACATAAGCGTCATATGAGTCAATTGCGGGAGTCGGCACGTGCCCAAACTACCCCTGGAGGTGGCGACGTGACGTACGAATCATCCCGAATGCGATGAGGAACACAGCACAGGCGGTTCATAGGGTGGGCCTGTGAACCGGCAACTTCTCGAACTCGTACATCCAAGTTGGATGCCCGTTATGGAAGAAGAACAAGCAACCCTCACCGAACTGTGTGAATTCTTGACCGATGAGAATGACGCCGGACGGACTTGGCTACCTACACCTCAAAACGTTCTTCGAGCTTTTTCCCAGCCCTTTGATTCAGTACGCGTGCTGATCTTGGGTCAAGATCCTTACCCGACACCGAGTCATGCCGTTGGGCTTGCCTTCAGCGTGGCGCCAGATGTCAGTCCATTACCGCGCAGCCTTGCGAATATTTACAAAGAACTCATCAGCGATCTTGGGTGCTTACAGCCGCGAAATGGCGACTTACAACCATGGGTAAATCAAGGCGTCCTTCTTCTCAACCGAGTACTCACAGTTCAGGCAGGAAATGCCGGGAGCCATCGAGGTCGAGGGTGGGAACGAATCACCGAGGTAGCCATTCGGGCGCTCGCAAATCGAAATGCACCACTTGTTGCGATCTTGTGGGGCAATGATGCGCAGAGTGCCGCGTCATTTTTCATTGACACTCCCGTCATTTCTTCACCACACCCGAGCCCACTTTCGGCATCGCGTGGATTTTTCGGTTCACGACCGTTTAGTCGCACCAATGCCATGCTCGAAGAACAGGGTGCAGAACCAATTCGCTGGGAATTGCCTAGCTGATTGGACTTGGTTCAGCGCGCTTAGCCAAGTCCTTGTGCACATATCTCTCAGCAACAAAAGACATAAACGGAATAGTTCCAGCCAACAGGATCAACACTGTGCGGCCGATGGAGTAGCGAAGCCTGAAGGCTAGATCCACACCCACGATGAGGTAGAGGAAGTATGCCCAACCGTGAATGATCCAAAGCGCACCATAGAGACCAGGCTTGCTGCTGTCGCCTGAGAAATAGGACTCGAATGAGTTCCCGTCGGCCATCCACGCAATGAGGAGAACCGCCATCCAGGTGAATGCGGTGGCGAGCACCACGCCTGTGACGTATGCCATGACTCGGTAACGAAGAGCTGCTCCTGAAATTGATTTCACGATAGTCAACCTAGCCAATCTTCAAATCTGCAGTAAAAGGTGGTTCTGCACCGGCACGTTGACATGTCAAACCAGCGACTCGAATGCCGAACTTTGCTGCTTCAACAATGGCATCAATATTGTGTAAGTCAGCACGAGTGCGACCAGCGTCTAGCCAACATGCCAAGAAACCGCCACTAAAGGAGTCTCCTGCTCCAACCGTGTCAACGACATTGACTCTCGGAACGTCTAGAACAACTTCACTGTCGCTAGTGATCACTCGTACGGCCTTCGCACCATCAGTGAATAACACCACTGCACCCGATTCCTGTTGCAATTTCTTAGCTGCGTCAATCGCTGGAATACCCGGCCAAAGGAACTCAAGATCATCGCCACTCACCTTGACCAAGTCGGCGCGATCAAGGACAACTTTGAGAGTTTCGTTGAACAGAGTTGAATCAGTCATCACTGAAGGACGGCAGTTCGGATCAACCATCACTACACAACTCGCCGATACTGCTTGAACTACGGCTTGAGTTGCATGTGCGAGTGGATCAAATACCAACGCAAGAGTTCCGACATGAAGAACAGAAGTCTGTGGATTGAGCGCTGCGACTGCAGTTTGCGGCGTCAACGAAGCGGCGGCTGTACCTTCGAACATAAAGCGGTACGTCGCTGCGCCATCATCATCAAGCTCAGCAATGGCCAATGTTGTTGATTGCGCAGTGAGTTCACCTAGCGCATAGCCCACTCCATCGGCATCAAGTTGGCGCTTGATGCGGTTACCGAATGCGTCGTGCGAAACCCCACCCAAGAACGTCGCTTGATGGCCAAGTCGAGCCAAGGTGCGTGCAGTGTTGAGCGGAGCACCGCCAACCACCGACGTCACCTCGCCTGTTGGCGAAACAATGATGTCGATGAGGTTTTCGCCCATCACGGTGATCATGTGCGAAAACTTAGTCGACTGCACCATCATGCTCCGAATCCGATGACTCCTTGATCGTCAGCCAGAGCCAACGCAGGTACGCGCCCACGATAAACAGCGCAAATACCCACCACTGAATGGCATAGAAGAAGTTTTGAAGCGGGAATGGCACAGATCCCTGGGCTGGGGGCACCGGTACTGGGATTGGCGCAGGCTGCACCTGAGGCTGCTGGCTCGTCATTCGTATGTATCCCCAGCGCGCATTGGGGCCAAGATTCAAGGTGTCTTGGGAAATCGCAGGAACTGTGTTTCCCGTTCCTTTCGCTCCTTTGTAGAACGACTCGTCTGCTTGCAAAGTGCCTTGTAGGACGATCAAGCCCGCTGGCGCAGATGCTCCCGGTGACGTCACAGTCGGTAGCCACCCGCGCATCACAGCGATCAGAGAACCATCGGTCAGTCGAAGTGGCGTCACCACCCAGACACCAGGTTTCCCATTGGATTCACGATGCACCACAAAGCGTTGTTGACTTCCAACGAATGTTCCTTGCGCAGTTACCGCTCTACCAACCGTGTCACTTGTGATGTCTGAGCCAAGTGGATTGAGTCCGTCAACTACAACTGGCTGTGCCAGAGCCGCCTGCTCTTGCGCGAGTACGTCTTGTGAACGATCCCATTGCCAGCGGCCAAGGAAAATGAATCCGACAATGATGAGCACACCCACGCCTGCTCGCAACAACCACTTAGGGGTGAATGCTAAGCGTAGTAACTCATTCGCTGTTGGTTTGGCCATCTGCCTGAATTGGTTCATCCGTAGCAACCGGCGCAAGTGTGTCGGTGAGATTTTCGTCGGCGCGCTTCAGCTGTTTATTCATTGACCGAATCAAGAAGAACAAGGCAACTCCGAGAGCAAGTACGAATAGCAGTGCGATCGGACCAGCTTTATCAATGACACTTTTCATAGCGTCATCTTGAGCAAGTAGCAACATCAATTCCTCAATCCTGAGAATAGGTCTGTTTCTGGAAGTTCCGAAGGCACAAGGGATTTCGCTAGTTCAAACTCTTCCGTTGGCCAGACTTTCTTTTGCATATCAAGCGGCACTGCGAAGAAAAACCCTTCAGGGTCGATCTGAGTACGGTGTGCTAGCAGAGCCGCATCGCGAACATGAAGGAAGTTTGCGCATTCAATGCTTGTGGTCACACGGTTAGACACATCGGGACGCTTCTCCATGCGTTCAATCCATTCAAGGTATGGAGATTCAAAGCCAGAAGCCAACATCGCTTCATGTAGTGCGTAGACGCGAGCGCGAATGAACTGCATGTTGTAATAAATTTTTGAAACTTGCCACGGTTCGCCTTCGCATTGGTATTCGGGATTCGCTGCTGCGGCGACAGCTGCAATCGAGACCTCGTGCGTGCGAATGTGATCAGGATGTGGGTATCCACCTTGTTCGTCATACGTTGTGATGACCTGTGGACGAAACCTTCGGATCAGTGCAACTAAAGGAGCCGTTGCTTGGTCAAGCGGCAAGTCAGCAAAGCAACCAACGGGTAGAGGCTGTGGATTTTCTGGATCAGGAAAACCTGAATCCTCAAAACCTAGCCATTCGTGTTGCACACCGAGAATCCGTGCAGCCTCGGCCATTTCTCGACGACGAACTTCGGCAAGACCCCATTGCTCAACATCGGCCAGGGCCGCACTGTGCAGCACATCACCGCGCTCACCGCCAGTACAGGTCACCACCATGACTTGAATGCCGTCGGCTACGTATTTGGCCATCGTGGCTGCGCCCTTACTTGCCTCATCATCAGGATGCGCATGGATGGCCATGAGGCGCAGGGAGGAACTCACCTGTCTATTGTCCCTTCCCAAGTACCTGGCGCGATGCGCGGCTACCACCCGGCACAATGGAGTCACCATGCCAAGCCCATTTCAACCCAAACAACTCTCGCCAGAGATGGTCGAGCGCTACGGCCTGAACCACAAATCCATGACTGCGCGGATCGTCACGTACACCTTGGCGGTCGGTTTCGCCGTAGTCCTGGGATTTGTTGCCTTCCAAATCACGCGTCCAGGGTCTCAGGCCTCCATCATTTCTTGGAAGGTCATCGCCCCTGACCGCACGGACATCAGCTTCCAGGTGAAAACCAGCAGTGATGACCCCCTCACCTGTGTGCTGCGAGCCCAAGACCAATCGCGAGCCGATGTTGGTTACGCAAGAGTGCCGGTCACGCCCGTGGATGGCGAAATAGCCATGACCTACTCCCTTCGCACCGCAATTCCTTCGTACACGGCCGAAGTGCTTGGGTGCGGAGATACCAAGGTTCCAGGGCCCCAATTTCCCATTGGCGTTGCTCCTCCAAGCCAGCCTTGGACTCCCTAGCTACTTCGCAGAATCTGCTCTGGCGACTACCCTTATTCATCATGAGCGCCATCCCAACCACCTGGTTAACCCAAGCTGCTTTCGATCGCCTTCAGGAGGAGTACGACCACCTGACTGGGCCTAAGCGCACCGAGATCACCAAGCGCATTGAGTTGGCTCGCGAAGAGGGTGACCTCAAGGAAAATGGCGGCTACCACGCAGCCCGCGAGGAGCAGGGCAAAAATGAAGCTCGGGTTCGACAGCTCAAGCAACTCTTGGAAAACTCCCACATTGGTGCCCCTGAGTCAGAGGAAGATGAAGTTGCTCCAGGCAAGGTCGTCACGATCCTCTTTACTGCCTTTGGTGACGAAGAAACCTTCCTTCTTGGTTCACGCGAAGAGTCTGCGCTTGCTTCGGTTGCGGTGTATTCGCCTACATCCCCACTTGGTGCAGCGGTGCTGGGCAAGCGCGTTGGTGAAACTGCTACCTATGAACTCGCCAACGGCAAAGAAATGTCTGTTGAAATCCGCAAGGTGGAGGCCTACACCGGCTAAGCGTTGAGTTCGCCCTTACCGGCAATACCTGCCTGGTGACCTAATCGTGCGCTGTTTGCGGCATTGCGCCCGGCCCGCGAAGCGGTTCCACGATCGCTACGCATCTGACCTGAATACCCATGCCACGAACCACGAGCTTTACTTTCGCCACGGTGGAAATCTGCGACCTCTTGAGATTTCACACGCAACACCAAAGCGCCCGCAGATGATTGCACCTGCACTTCTTTGACCACACTGGCTCTCGCCTCTTGTAGCCGCTCGGTAATTCGTTCAATGTACGCCTTGTAAAATGCAACACGAACAGTATGCGCGGTGTGCTGTTTCACGTTACGAACCGCGCGACCTCGCACTCGCGTGACAGCCATATACGTTTCACCGCGCCATGTATCGCTCTTTACCCATCGTTGACCTGCGGAAACCATCTGCACTGCAAGCGAGGTGAAGAGCGTCTCTACTACATCTAAATCACCGGGCATGCCATAGGCAATAACAAACGTCGAGTTTGATGCAATATCAACTTGCGCATCATTGGCGTGCGCAGCAGCAACGAAGAGTGCAATCAGATGCTGGTTGGCACGTTTACCTTTTTCGCCAATAGTGATTGTGCGCATCTCAGGGGTTATGCGTTCTTCCTTTTTCTTGATATGCGCCTGTGCCAATGCAAGATCAATACTTGCGGCTGTTGCTAACGCTTGCGCTTTCATTAAATAGGCATCGGCTTCATGCTCATTATCTGTGCGCTCTGCCTTTGCCAGCAGCGCACTAATGCGTTCAAGTGGCATCTGCGACCTCTAGCCCGGCTCCGTCGTACGCGGCACGCAATAACAGTGCCGCTTCTGCGCCAAAGACGAAATTAGCTACCTCGACCATTGCATGACGATATGCGGGTCCATGTGCAGGGGCATCTGTGCTCCATGCGCAATGGTGCGCGAACTCATGAACGAGTACCGCTTCCTTACAGGCCCATGGTTGATCAAGCGGAATGGCAATAACCCCGTCAGGCTCGTAGTGAGCTTTGCGTTCACCCTTGCGCCCGCGAACAACGAGTGGTCCAAGATTTGGAAATCGCGATTGCAGTGCTTTGGACTGCAACCAAAAATCCACAGTGCGTTGCATAGCCGAAAGGTCACCAAGAATTTTCTGCTGGGGCAATGTGAAGGTTGAGCCGAAGAAATTCACCACGCCTCCGCGATCAAGGGCCTTGGACCAAAGATCCTCTGCGGAATACACCAAGGAGCGATCTTGATCTTTGATCGCCGAACCTCCACGCATAGCCACCCCACGAGGATAGAGTCCGGCTTAATGACTTCCTGGCGCCCGCACCACATGGTGCAACGATCGCCGTGGCTTCGAGATCTCCCTCCAGAAGTTGCGGTGCTTTCAGCTATCGCCTTTTGCGTATCGATCGGCTTTGGCATCTTGGCGCCATCCATTCCTGTATTTGCCAGGTCATTCGGTGTCACTGCACTCGAAGCCAGTGCAGTGATTTCGGGAATGGCCCTAGCGCGACTCATCATGTCGCCTTTTTCCGGCATGCTCGGCAACCGATTTGGCGAGCGCATGATCCTGACGACCGGCTTGTTCCTCGTGGCTCTCACCAGCTTGGCGGCTGGCATGAGTCAGAGTTACTGGCAACTGCTCTTTTGGCGCGGAATCACTGGTGTGGGTTCGTCAATGTTCACCGTTTCCGCTCTCGCATTACTTCTTCGCGTTTCCAAGCCTGACCAACGCGGTCGCGCAGCGAGCGCGTTCCAGGGCGGATTCCTTCTCGGTGGAGTGGCCGGTCCAGCATTCGGCGGCATCATCGTGGCTTGGTCTATTCGAGCGCCATTTTTTGTGTACGCAGCAAGCCTGCTCGCTGCCGCAATCGTGAGTTGGGTGTTCCTTTCGAAGGCAAAACTTCAAGAACTTGAATCCACGGTTTCAAACGGGCAGGAAGAAAAGACTGAATCCTTACGTGAGGCACTCGGAGACGGTGCCTACCGTGCCGCACTGATGGTGAACCTCGTTACTGGTTTTGTTTCCTTTGGTCTGCGCATTTCAATAGTTCCGTTGTTTATTACCGAAGCACTCGACCGCGGTGCATCTCTTGCTGGCTTTGGCTTCCTTATCGCTGCAGTCGTACAGGCCTTCTTGCTGATGCCTGCTGGACGCATGGCAGACACTGTTGGTCGACGTAAGGCAATGCGTATTGGTGCGGCAACGCTCACACTTGGCATGTTGGTACTCACTGCATCAGACATACTGACAAATGGGTTTGGTACCGCCTCCCTTATCGGCCCTGCACTCTTTTTCGCTTCGATGGCTATTCAAGGTGTCTCAGCGGCCTTCCTTGGCTCAGCACCAGCAGCCGTGGTCGGTGACATCGTCGGTGGAAAACGAGGAGGCATCGTGGTGGCAACCTTCCAGATGACTTCAGACCTCGGCATGATCCTTGGCCCACTAGCGGCCGGGCTCCTCGTTGACATGCTCGATTACGACTGGGCTTTCGGTGTAGGAACGCTGCTTTCCCTCATCGCCCTCATGGTGGTGTGGGCCATGCCAGAAACCCTTGGTCGAGTTCGTCAGCCTGCGTCAGTAACTCCCTAGTTCCGTCGTACGCTTGCTTCATGACGACATCAACGAACCTTGAAACCCTTTACGTTGCAATGGGTTGCTTTTGGGGTGCCGAAGAAATTTACTGGCTTACACCTGGTGTTGAAAGTACGAATGTTGGATATATGGGCGGTATTTACCCCAACCCAAGCTACGAGGAAGTGTGCACCGGTCGCACCGGACATACGGAGACCGTGCGCGTTGTGTACAACCCAGCCGAGATTTCCACTCTGGAAATTTTGCGCATCTTTTGGGAACGTCATGATCCGACCCAAGGAATGCGTCAAGGAAATGACATCGGCTCGCAGTATCGCAGTGCCGTCTTCACAACGAACCCTGATCAACTTGATCTGGCAATGCGCACGCGGGCCTTATACAACGACGTGCTGACCGCAAAGGGATATGACGAAATCACCACGGAGATTTATCCTGCGGATGACTTCACCTACTACCCAGCAGAAGCTCATCACCAGAGATACCTTGAGGTGCATCCCAACGGATACCGATGTCATGCACTCACGGGTGTGCCACTGCCTGAACTTGTGTGACGATGCTTCCGCAAACCCCAACTGAGGAATTTGAGGCAGAACTCAATCGAGTACTCACTCGACTGCGCTCCATGTCAATTGAAAAACTCAGTTCGGTCGATCAAGTCTTCAAGGAACTCTCAACTGCACTGTTGCAGTGCTCGGCATCACTTGGTGATCAAGCTCCTGTCGCTCTCCCAGATATCCAGCCGCGCGCATACGTCGATGTGATCGCCGTGCTCGCACAAGACTTGAAGAATGCGGCAATCGACGAAACCCAATTAGTTGCAGGAACTTCCGCGCTCGCCGTTGCACGACGAGCACTCCCGTAACTATTAGTCGCGGCCAGCAAAAATCGCAAGGAAGCGCAGGATCTCCAAGTACAACCAAATCAAGGTCACAAGTAGTCCAAAGGCCATGCGCCACGATTCACGCTCAGGAGCGCCCATCGCGATGCCTTGCTTGATCGCTTCAAAATCAAGCATCAAGGTCAGTGCCGCGAGTGCAACGCCAACCAGGCAAAGGATCAGACCTAGGGTGCCAACACC
>CAEZWR010000036.1_pt1 | contig 8826 bp, 7 predicted proteins | sample 7265031 | NCBI WGS metagenome assembly CAEZWR01 (sample SAMEA6813887, study PRJEB35770) | uncultured Actinomycetes bacterium | biome: Freshwater; feature: Freshwater reservoir; material: water | place: Czech Republic | collected 2015-11-04 | depth 0.5m m
AACGTGATGGTGTAGGTGCAGCGCTTGCACCAACGGTGGTACTTGCAACTGGTGGATTCGGGCAGGTGTTTCGGCAAACGACAAACCCGTATGTTTCAACAGGTGATGGCGTCGCATTGGCTATGCGGGCCGGCGCTGATATCGCTGACCTAGAGTTTGTGCAGTTCCATCCCACGGTGATGTGGCTAGGCCCCTTTGCCCAAGGTCAACAGCCGCTGGTATCAGAAGCTGTTCGCGGAGAAGGTGCTTTCCTAATAGATGCAGACGGCACTCGGTTTATGGCCACAGAGCATGAAATGGCTGACTTGGCACCGCGCGATGTTGTTGCCAAGGCCATCATGCGTCGAATGCGTGCAACTCATACAGATCATGTATGGCTTGATGCACGTCATTTGGGTGCCGACATGTGGGTGCAGCGCTTCCCTACGATTCTTGAATCCTGTCGTTCGCGCGGCATTGATCCGATTACTGATCTCATCCCAGTTTCGCCCGCACAGCATTACGTTTCAGGAGGCGTACTGACAGACTTGGCCGGCCGTACGTCAATTCCTGGTTTGTATGCGTGTGGTGAAGTCGCCTGCACGGGAGTACATGGTGCTAACAGGTTGGCCTCGAACTCACTGCTTGAAGGGTTGGTTTTTGCCGGACGTATCGGTGCCCAGATCGCTAAGGGAGCTGGCATCGTTCGTGATCCAATTTTGCCTGCGCATACCGATCAAAAGTTGTTACCACACCAAGTTCGTCGACGGGTGCAAACCACAATGGATCGACATGTTGGAGTACTACGAAGTTGCGAATCACTGAAGTTAGCGAGCGCGGAACTCAATGCGCTAGCGGCAACTGAGCAAGGAAAACCCATCGCCGAAGATTGGGAAACCACGAACATTGTCACAATCGCCACAGCGTTAACGCATCATGCAGACTTGCGTGAAGAGACTCGGGGTTCGCATTGGCGGGAGGACTTTCCTGAGAGAAATGACGCTCAATGGCGGGTTCGACTTGTAAGCAACCTCAATAGTGATGGAACATTGACTACTCGCACAGTACCTCGCGTCGGGGTCTCGTATTCGAATGAAAGGCAAGCATGACTGCGCACAAATCAAAGGTGTTCGGTCCGACGATTTCGCAGATGCTGATCGATGCTCGCCTTAACCCGGTGGCTCTGGAGACTTTGATCAACCTTGCGGTCGAAGAAGATCTTGATGGCGGGGTAGATGTAACCACTGTCGCAACAGTGCCAGCTGATCAAATTGCAGTACTCGATCTTTGTGCACGAAAAGGCGGTGTAATAGCCGGAGTTCCGGTTGCTGCAGCGGTGTTTATGACTGTGTGCGGCGATGAAAACGTTGAAATTGAATTTGGTGCCCACGATGGTGAAGTCGTGGAAGCGGGTCGCGTCGTCATTTCTGTTCGTGCTGCAACGCATGAATTGCTCCACGCACAGCGTCCAGCGTTGAACTTCCTTGGTCATCTCAGTGGCATTGCAACTGCAACGCGAGTATGGGTGGATGAAGTTGTGGGAACCGGGGCAGCGATTCGCGATACTCGTAAAACTACGCCAGGCATGCGCACCTTAGAAAAATACGCCGTGCGCTGTGGTGGGGGCGTGAATCACCGGATGACCCTTTCCGATGCTGCCTTAGTGAAAGACAACCACGTGTTGGCTGCCGGAGGTGTCGCCGAAGCCTTCAACCTTGTTCGTCAAAACTTCCCAGGAGTGCCCGTTGAGGTTGAAGTTGACTCGATTCAGCAGCTCGATGATGTGCTTGAGGCTGGGGCTGATCTTGTTTTACTCGATAACTTCACCACGGAGCAGATGCTTGATGCAGTTGCCAGAACCAAAGGGCGGGCTCGTTTGGAAGCCTCGGGTGGATTGAGCTTGGAGGTGGCTCGTGAGGTGGCTGCCACCGGAGTCGACTACCTTGCTGTCGGTGCGCTGACCCATTCAGCGCCAGTACTCGACATTGGCGCGGACCTCAGGACGGAGAGCTAATGCTCCTCACGATTGACGTGGGTAACACCAACACGGTTCTTGGCATGTTTGACGGCGAGGAACTGGACGCTTCTTGGCGCATTAAAACGGATTCGCGTACCACAGCTGATGAGATTGCTCTGACCTTTAGAGGGTTACTCGAAGATCATCCGCCGGTAACAGGTATTGCACTGTGTAGCACCGTGCCTGCGGTATTGCGCGAAATGCGCGTGATGCTCGCTAAGTATTTTCCAAATATAGAAACCGTCATTGTTGAACCGGGAACGAAAACCGGCGTACCTGTGCTCACCGATAACCCCAAGGAAGTCGGAACTGACCGCATCGTCAACACTGTGGCTGCCTTCGCACTTTATGGCGGCCCGAGCATCGTGGTGGATTTCGGTACTTCAACAAACCTCGACGTTGTTTCAGCAAAAGGCGAGTTCATCGGTGGTGCACTAGCCCCGGGCATTGAGATCTCTCTCGATGCATTAGCTCAGCGTGCAGCAGCATTGCGTAAGGTTGAACTTGTACGGCCAAGGGCGGCAATCGGGAAAAACACAGTCGAAGCACTGCAGTCAGGTGCGTTGTACGGCTTTGCAGGTCAAGTCGATGGCATGGTTGAACGAATTAGTGAAGAACTCGATGAAGTCACTGCGGTGATCGCTACCGGTGGTCTTGCTTCAATCGTGATTGGTGAATCTCGCACAATTACGCACCATGAACCAGATCTGACATTGATTGGTCTTCGTTTGGTGTTTGAACGAAATACCACGCGCTAGTTCTAGCGTTGTAATTCTTGCGAAGCATGAACCAGACCTACCACAGCCGCAAGTCCGTGGATTGGTCCGCGAGTTCGTGGCAATACCAAGGTGCGCATGCCAAGGGCAGTGCCACCGACATCATCGTGGCCACTATCGCCAACCATCAAGGTTTCAGCTGCTGTGCTACCGATAGATTGCAAACTGGCTTCAAACATTCCTAAATTGGGTTTGACCACACCGATCTCGCATGACAGCACGATCCCGTCTGCTAACTGGGCCAAACCTTCGCGTTCCAGGACGTGATGAATCGAAACACCAACATTCGAGAGCAATCCGATTTTGATCCCGAGGCCTTTGAGCGCCGTAAGCGTGGGGACTGCATCCTGGTAGGCATGCCAGGTGTCCAGCATGACGTCATACAGTGCCTGGCCAAGTTCGGTCGGAATAGTCGGGCCTTGGGCCAGTAGGTTATTGAAGACTTGAGCGTGGGCGGTGGCGGAAAGATCGCGGGAACTTTCTGGGTCTAAGACCCGGCCGTTTTCCCAGATTCGGTCGAGAAATCCCTCAAGCTCCTGGATATTGATGGCCGTACGGTCCGCAGGAGTCTTGGCAAGAGCCCGCTGAAGCCAATCTGCGCTGCTTCCTTGGTCCACGAGGGTTGAGTGCACATCAAAGAGGACGCTCGTGATCGGCTGGGCAGGATTAAACGGCGCGGAAGCGGCTGCTTTGACGAGCATGTGGGCAGCGTAGGGCTTGCCGATAACCTTGCTCACCGTGACCACCGAACATGACGAGGAACTCGAGCTCCCGGAGCAAATGCGAATCCGCCACGACAAGCGAGACAAGCTTGCCGAGCGGGGGCGTGAGCCATATCCGGTAGCGCTTCCGATTACCTCAACTATCGCGGCAGTCCGTGCACAGTTCCCTGACCTTGAGATTGATGTGCAAACTGGCGAGAAGGTCGGAATCGCCGGTCGAGTGATTTTCGTGCGCAACACCGGAAAGTTGTGTTTTGCCACCTTGCGCTCAGGCGAGGGCACAGAAATCCAAGCCATGTTGTCGCTGGCAAAGGTTGGCGAAGAAGCATTGGAGGATTGGAAGTCACTGGTTGACCTTGGCGATCATGTGTTCGTTGAAGGCGAAGTCATCACCTCGAAGCGCGGTGAACTCTCCGTGCTTGCGGATTCGTGGGCGATGGCAGCGAAGTCACTTCGGCCGTTGCCTGTTTCACATAAGCCGATGAACGACGATAGTCGTATCCGTCAGCGTTATCTCGATTTGATTATGCGTCCGGAAGCTCGCCAAATGGCGCAAACGCGAGTGAAGGCTGTTGGTCAGATTCGCAAGAGCCTCAATGACCGCGGATACCTTGAAATCGAAACGCCAATGTTGCAGACGATGCACGGAGGTGCAACTGCACGGCCATTCATCACGTCATCAAACGCTTTTGATCTTGAGCTCTATTTACGAATTGCACCGGAACTTTTCTTGAAGCGCGCAGTTGTTGGTGGCCTGGAACGCGTCTACGAAATCAACCGCAACTTCCGCAACGAAGGCTCTGATTCAACTCACTCACCTGAATTTGCAATGCTTGAGTTTTATCAGGCTTACGCGGATTACCGCGAGATGGCGAAAATTACCCGCGAGATCATTCAAGAAGCAGCAGTTGCTGTCTTTGGGTCACAGGTTGTGACCCACATGGATGGCACCGAACATGACCTCTCAGGTGAGTGGCGCGAGGTGTCGCTGTATGGATCGCTTTCTGAAGCCGTGGGCGAAACGATCACGCCACAAACTCCGCGCGCACGCTTAGTTGAACTTGCCAATGCTGTTGACATAGCGGTGGCCCCAAACTGGGTTGAAGGCAAGATTGTCGAAGAACTCTTCGAGCATCACGTAATCTCAACCTTCGATGGTCAGCCAACTTTCGTGATGGACTTCCCAGTCGATACATCACCACTGACGCGTGATCACCGCACCGAAGCTGGCAAGGTGGAGAAGTGGGACCTTTACATCAACGGATATGAGCAAGCCACGGGGTACTCAGAGCTCGTAGATCCGGTGATACAACGCGAGCGCCTGATGGCCCAAGCAGCCTTGGGCGCACGTGGGGACGATGAGGCCATGAAGTTAGACGAAGACTTCCTTCGAGCCCTTGAACATGGCATGCCGCCTTCAGGCGGCGTGGGTATTGGTGTGGATCGCATGCTCATGACGCTCACAGGCCTAGGCATTCGTGAGACGATTCTGTTCCCATTGGTGAAGCCCGAGCGGGCGTAACCCCCAACAGCAGGAGTCATCGTGCTTATTCGCCCGGCGCATCCTCGCGATGTTCCCGCGATTCGCGAGATGGTGGATCACTATGCCTCGCGGGGAATCTTGCTGGCCAAAGCCACAGTCACCCTGTACGAAGACATTCAAGAGTTCTTTGTTGCGGAAGACGAAGGCATCATCATCGGGTGTGGTGCCCTGCATGTGATGTGGGAAGACCTCGCGGAAGTTCGCACTGTTGCTGTGCGGGCGAACATAATTCGCACAGGCGTGGGATCGGCAATCCTGGAAGCGTTGATTTTGCGCGCGCGAGAACTCGACATCACGCGAATTTTTTGCCTGACATTCGAAACGCGATTTTTCGGTAAGCATGGTTTTGTTGAAATTGAAGGCTCACCTGTTGACCCTTCGGTGTACCCACACATGCTCGAGTCGTATGACGAAGGTGTAGCGGAAATGCTTGGGCTGGAGCGGGTGAAGCCCAACACTTTGGGTAATCACCGAATGCTTCTGGAGCTGTGAACATTTATCGCTTGGCCGTCATCTCTTTGGCGATTCTGGCATTAGCTCTTCCTTCTGCTCAGGCCACTGATGGCACGTTATCCGGCAGTGTGATTGCAATTGATCCTGGCCATCAACTGGGTAATAGCAATCCACGGTTTGCATCCAAGATGAAGCAAACACGATTTAACGGATCTATCGTGAAGTCGTGTAACACCACGGGTACCGCTACTAATGCTGGATTACCCGAAGCAACCTTTAACTGGAATGTTGCACAAAAACTCAAGTCATTACTTGAAGCTCAAGGAGCTCAAGTGCACCTGACACGTGATGTGAACTCACGTAATTCCTGGGGTCCTTGCGTCTGGGATCGCGGGGGATTTGGGAAAAAGGTGAATGCAGACCTCATGGTGAGCATTCACGGTGATGGTGCACCGGCAAAGGGGCGCGGATTCCACGTGATTGCACCAGTGAGTATCAAGGGTTGGACCATCGATATTGCCAAGCAAAGTCGTGCGTTAGCGAACGCACTGATCACGGGAATGAAGCAGGCTGGAGCGATACCCACCACGTATCTTTCAAGTCCGCTGTCGATCCGTCGAGATCAATCAACCTTGAATTTCAGTAATGTGCCAGCAGTGATTGTTGAGCTCGGCAATATGCGCAATAAGCAAGATGCCCAAAAGATGAGTTCACCGTCTGGACAATTGCAGTACGCCAAAGAACTCGCTGCTGGTATCAGCCGGTATTGCGCAGTCCAGTCGCGATGCCATTGATAGTTACCTGCAGTTGTTGCAGCGGCACTACGCATGGAAGGTCGACGTCGGCCAGTGTGCATGCTGCTGCGGCCGGGCCAGTGCGCACGAGGTAGCAAAAATCCTTGACGAGGTAGAGAAGGCTTTGGCTTTCCTGACGGTCATGGTCTGGCCAAGTAGGGCTTGGAGATCGGGGATGCACTCACGGAGGCGAGCATCAGTGTCGTTATGTGACATGGGCAACATTCGTGGGCACCTGGATCACAGGCTGGTACCCCGCCTGTTCGCGGCAGGCGTACAGCTGATCGGGAAGGTTTTCCCCCAAGGCGTGGTTGTCTTAGAACAAGCGTCCGCGCCGCTCGTCAACCGCCCTACCGGGTTAGGCTTGGGAAGCACACCGGACGTGTGAAATGAAAGTCCAAAAAAGAAGGGTGTGAGGCGATGTTTGAACGGTTTACCGACCGAGCCCGTCGTGTAGTGGTGCTGGCGCAAGAAGAGGCGCGGATGCTCAACCACAACTACATCGGCACGGAGCACATCCTGCTTGGCCTCATTCATGAAGGCGAAGGCGTTGCGGCCAAGGCACTTGAGTCGCTCGGTATCTCGCTTGAAGCAGTGCGCAGCCAGGTTGAAGAAATCATCGGCCAAGGCCAGCAAGCGCCAAGTGGACACATTCCATTTACTCCACGTGCCAAGAAGGTGTTAGAACTTTCGTTACGTGAAGCACTTCAACTCGGACACAACTACATCGGCACAGAACACATCCTGCTCGGCTTGATCCGTGAAGGTGAAGGCGTTGCAGCACAGGTGTTGGTCAAGCTCGGCGCTGACCTCAATCGTGTTCGTCAGCAGGTCATTCAGTTACTTAGCGGCTACCAGGGCAAGGAGCCTGCCGCTGCAGGTCCGGCTGAAGGCACTGCATCAACGTCGCTGGTGCTTGATCAGTTTGGTCGCAACCTCACAGTCGCGGCTCGCGAAGGCAAGCTCGATCCAGTGATCGGTCGCGAAAAAGAAATCGAACGCGTGATGCAGGTGTTGTCGCGACGCACCAAGAACAACCCAGTGCTCATCGGTGAGCCTGGTGTTGGCAAAACTGCTGTGGTGGAAGGTCTTGCCCAAAACATCGTGAAGGGCGAAGTTCCAGAAACCTTGAAAGACAAGCAGTTGTACTCCCTTGACTTGGGTGCGCTTGTTGCGGGTAGTCGTTACCGTGGCGACTTTGAAGAACGCTTGAAGAAGGTTTTGAAAGAAATTCGCACCCGAGGCGACATCATTTTGTTCATTGACGAAATGCACACCCTTGTTGGTGCTGGTGCAGCAGAAGGTGCAATAGATGCTGCAAGCATCTTGAAGCCAATGCTTGCTCGTGGCGAGTTGCAGACAATTGGTGCAACCACACTCGATGAGTACCGCAAGCACATTGAAAAAGATGCGGCATTAGAGCGTCGCTTTGCGCCAATTCAGGTTGATGCACCAGACGTCGCACACACAGTGGAAATCTTGAAGGGACTTCGCGATCGTTACGAAGCCCATCACCGCGTTTCCATTACTGACGGTGCGCTCGAAGCTGCAGCTCGTCTATCTGATCGCTACATCTCAGATCGCCAGTTGCCAGATAAGGCGATCGACCTTATCGACGAAGCCGGTTCTCGTTTGCGTATTCGCCGCATGACTGCACCACCTGACCTGCGTGAATTTGATGATCGCATTGCCGTGGTCCGCCGTGAAAAGGAATCAGCGATTGACTCGCAGGATTTCGAAAAGGCAGCCGCACTTCGCGATGATGAGAAGAACCTCATTGCAGAAAAGGCTCAGCGTGAGAAGGAATGGAAGGCAGGCGACCTCGACGTCGTTGCTGAAGTTGACGAGCGGCTCATTGGTGAAGTGCTCGCATTGATGACTGGTATCCCAGTCACAGACCTCACTGAAGACGATATTGCTCGTTTGCTTCGCATGGAAGACGAACTACACAAGCGCGTCATTGGTCAAGAGCAAGCCATTAAGGCTTTGTCCAAGTCGATTCGTCGTACCCGTGCTGGCTTAAAGGATCCAAAGCGTCCATCAGGTTCCTTCATTTTTGCTGGCCCATCGGGCGTAGGTAAAACAGAACTCAGTAAGACCCTTGCCGAGTTCTTGTTCGGCGACGAAGATGCCTTGATTTCACTGGACATGAGTGAGTACTCAGAGCGTCACACTGCGTCACGCCTCTTTGGTTCGCCTCCAGGTTACGTTGGCTACGAAGAAGGCGGCCAGCTCACTGAAAAGGTTCGCCGCAAGCCGTTTTCCGTGGTGTTGTTCGACGAAGTCGAAAAAGCCCACCCTGACATCTTCAACTCGTTATTGCAGGTACTCGAAGAAGGTCGATTGACAGACTCACAAGGTCGAGTCGTTGACTTCAAGAACACCGTCATCATCATGACGACCAACCTTGGTAGCCGCGAGGTTTCACAGGGCGTCATGCTGGGCTTCGTTGCTGAAAATGAAGACGAAACTGCTTACGAGCGGATGAAGGCAAAGGTGCAGCAGGAACTCAAGCAGCACTTCCGCCCAGAGTTCTTGAACC
>CAEZWR010000037.1_pt1 | contig 8794 bp, 7 predicted proteins | sample 7265031 | NCBI WGS metagenome assembly CAEZWR01 (sample SAMEA6813887, study PRJEB35770) | uncultured Actinomycetes bacterium | biome: Freshwater; feature: Freshwater reservoir; material: water | place: Czech Republic | collected 2015-11-04 | depth 0.5m m
GTTTTTCCAGCCCAGTATTCCCAGGCAGCACTCTGACAATTGCTCTCTTTGATGCGGGAGTTAATGAAGCAGGCGGCCGCATGGTTGCTTTTGAAGCAACATCGAATGGTGTCACTGTGGTGAAGCACGGTCGGGCTGAATTTAAGGCGTAACGTTTAGTGTAAGTCGCCAACGATAAGGCGAGCCGCTATCAGCAGCATGATGATGCCGATAGCGGTATCTAAAATTCGCCAGGTGCTAGCCCGAGACATCAATGGCGCTAATGCGCGCGAGCCAAAGCCCAAACTGGTAAACCAAGTCGCGCTAGCGATAGCAGCACCGAGAGCAAACCACCACCGATCTGGACCGTACTGGTTACCGATTGACCCAACGAGCAGCACGGTGTCGAGATACACATGAGGATTGAGAAAGGTGAAAGCTAAGGTCGCCGCAATGACGGCTGAAAGTTTGCGCGTTGTTTGTTCAGATGGCAGGAGAGTATCGGGGAATCGCGCCTTCCAAAATGAGCGAAGGGCGAAAATTACGAGATAGGTCACGCCGACCCATCTCACGATTTCTAATGCAAGATCGGATTGTTCAACAATTACGCCCAGCCCGCCAATACCCAAAGCAATCAGTAGTGCGTCACTGATTGCGCAAATCGCAACAGCAGTAAAGATGTGGTTGCGGGCAAGTCCGAGCCGAAGTAAGAATGCATTTTGAGCACCAATGGCAACGATGAGGCTGAGGCCGGTGAAAAACCCGGGAATCGCTGCATGCACGTCAAGACGCTAGAGCATGACCAATGAATTGCCACACTCCGACGTGCAGGAAGATATACGGATGGCTAACCAGTTGAGCAATTCGACTTCTCCTTATCTGCGACAGCATGCAGACAACCCTGTGCTTTGGCAGGAATGGTCTGAAGCCGCTTTCAATGAGGCACGTGAGCGAGACGTTCCTATTTTTCTTTCAATTGGATATTCGGCTTGTCATTGGTGTCACGTAATGGCCCATGAATCTTTTGAAGATGCTGAGGTTGCCGAACTTCTTAATTCAAATTACGTAGCTATCAAGCTCGATCGCGAAGAACGCCCTGATATCGATTCGGTCTATATGCAAGCAACACTTGCGCTTACTGGCCATGGCGGTTGGCCAATGTCGGTGTTCCTTGATCATGATGCTCAGCCTTTTTATGCAGGCACCTATTTTCCAAAGACGTCACGCAATGGCATGCCAGGTTTCATGGAAATCTTAAGCGCGCTCACCCAGGCGTGGGAGGAGCGCCGGGGTGATGTCACCACAGTGGGCGGACGGGTTGTAGACGCAATGAATGAGCGTGCCACTTTTATACGCGGTGATCTACCGACAAGCGATGTTCTCGCAAATGCAGTTACTCGGCTGCAAATGAATTTTGATGAAGTGCATGCTGGCTTTGGTGGCGCTCCAAAGTTTCCACCCTCAATGGTGTTGGAATTTCTCCTGCGGGAAGCCGCGCGTACGGATAATTTAGCGGCATTGTTTATGGCAGAGCGAACTCTCACAGCAATGGCACGTGGTGGTATGTATGACCAACTCGGTGGCGGTTTTGCGCGCTACTGCGTTGATGAGTCTTGGACAGTTCCACACTTCGAAAAGATGTTGTATGACAACGCATTGCTGCTGAGAGTTTACGTGCATTGGTATCGCCTCACGGGATCTGAATTAGCTGCGAAGATTGTGCGTGAATCTGCAACCTTCCTCCTTCGGGAAATGCGAACGCCCGAAGGTGGCTTCGCCTCGGCACTTGATGCAGACACTGATGGTGTTGAAGGAAAGTTCTATGCGTGGACTCCGTCAGAAATCACAGAAGTTCTCGGTAATGCTGATGGGTCGTGGGCAGTTAATCTTCTTGGTGTCACGCCCGAGGGCACCTTCGAACACGGGTTATCAGTCCTTCAATTACCTGATGATCCCGATGACTTTGATCGTTGGGCCAAGGTGAGAGAACAACTTTTCGTTCACCGCGCGCAGCGCACCGCGCCAGGCCGCGACGACAAAGTAGTTGCCTCTTGGAATGGACTCGTGATTGCTGCGTTGGCAGAAGCCGGTGCACTACTGAGCGAACCTGAATGGGTGGAAGCGGCACTTGTCGCTGGCGACCTACTGGTTGCTATTCATTTGGGACCAACGGGTGATGATCGTCTCTGCCGAACCTCGCGTGATGGCGTACCGGGCAAAAATGTTGGAGTCCTGGATGACTACGGCAGTGTTGCTGAAGGGTTTCTGGCGCTCTATCAAGTGACCGGAGATGATTCCTGGCTTGCGCTGAGCGGTGTGCTCCTTGATGTCGCGATTTCGCATTTCAGTGATGAACAAGGTGGCTTCTTCGATACTCCTGATGATGCGCCACCGCTGGTGCAACGCCCGCAGGATCCTTCAGATAACGCAGAGCCATCAGGTTGGTTTGCAATCGCCCATGCGTGTGTGACATATAGCGCCCTTACGGGAATTCAGGAATATCGCCAGATTGCAGAACGTGCGCTGGGCGTAGTCGCCGATTTAGGCGTGCGAGCGCCAAGGGCTAGCGGATGGGGGTTAGCTGCGGTTTCAGCCCTCATTGACGGACCACTAGAAATTGCAATCGTTGGACGGTTTGATGATTCTGCGACGGCGCTCTTGAGGTCCATTGCCCTGGGAACCACCGCACCAGGTGCTGTTTTTGCGGTAGGGGAACCCGGGAGTGAGGTCCCCCTCCTTCGTGACCGGCCATTGGTTGATGGGGGAGCCGCGGCATATGTCTGTCGGGGATTTACCTGCCAAGCGCCAACCACAGATCCTTTTGTTTTGGCTTCGCAAGTAGGTGCACGGGTCGGGGAGTAACCTGCGCAGGTGGGCCTTGCAGACATCATCTATGGGATTTACGAGCGCAGGCTCTCAGCTCAGATCCCAGCAGATCAAATGCCAAAGCACATCGGAGTCATCCTTGATGGAAATCGCCGGTGGGCTGAGGCTCAAGGCTCAAGTTCCTCAGCTGGTCACCGGGCTGGCGCTGCCAAAATCGAAGAATTCTTGGGCTGGTGCGACGACGTAGGTGTGAACCATGTGACGTTGTGGTTGCTATCTACCGACAATCTCAACCGTCCGTCCCAAGAACTAGAACCTTTGATGACCATCATCGAAGAAACCGTCGTGGATATGCAGGAACAAGGCCGGTGGCGTCTGCATGCCGTAGGAGCCCTTGACCTTCTTCCAGATCACACGGCACGAATATTAAAAGAAGCTGAATCAGCAACGACTGATGCTCCTGGTGCCTTCGTGAACATCGCGGTCGGTTACGGCGGGCGTCGTGAAGTGGTTGACGCTGTTCGATCACTCATGCAAGAGCATGCTGATCAAGGAACCTCGCTCGATGAATTAGCGCAATTCATTGACGTCGAACATATTGCAGAGCACCTATATACGAAAGGTCAGCCGGATCCTGATTTAGTGATTCGCACATCTGGTGAACAGCGTTTGTCGGGCTTCCTATTGTGGCAAAGTGCGCATTCAGAGTTCTACTTCTGCGAGGCCTATTGGCCAGACTTCCGCCATGTGGATTTCCTGCGCGCTTTGCGCTCGTATAGCGAACGCCACCGACGTTTCGGCACCTGAAGTTAACCCAGGCGCAACTTTTTATCAACGGCGTGGCGCACCTAATTTCCGGGTTTGAGTTCTAACGTCGCGATTACATACAAGCATCCGCTTTTGTGTAATCGCACCGGGCCACGGTGGTGGCCCGAACTGGAGGCCGAGCGCCCGTGTCATCTCGCCCAGCAGTAAATGCCGAAATCCGCACCTATGTTCTTGATACCTCAGTTTTGCTGTCAGACCCAACGGCATTGAAGTCGTTTGCTGAGCACTCTGTGGTGCTACCACTAGTGGTGATCAAAGAACTTGAAGGTAAACGGCACGATCCGACGCTGGGTTTTAATGCTCGCACGGTATTGCGAAACTTGGAGTCGCTTCGTCAGGAGCCAGGTGCGGATCTACGCAAAGGCATCGTCATTAATGAACAAGGCGGCACCGTTCGCATCGAAATCAACCATGTTGATACGTCACACCTTCCAGATGCGATCAAGGCAGAACGCAGTAATGACACTCGAATTCTCTCGGTAGCCGAAGGGTTACGTCGCGATGGCCATGACGTGATCGTGGTCTCCAAAGATTTACCAATGCGCTTACTGGCAGCTGGTGCTCTTGGGATCCCTGCAGAGGAATACCGCCGTGAGCAGGTTGAAGATTCTGGCTACATGGGTCTCGTTGAGATCGAAGCACCGCGTGAAGATATTGATGACCTCTACACCCACGGATTCATTGATCTTTTTGATCATGACCTACCCGTGAACACAGGTGTGGTGTTGGTGTCTCCATCCTCATCAGGCCTTGCTCGCGTGAACGTCGATAAGCAACTCGAACAAGTACGCGGTGATCTCGAAGCTTTCGGAATACATGGTCGCTCAGCCGAACAACGCATTGCTCTTGCACATTTGCTTGATCCAGAAATCGGCGTGGTGTCACTTGGTGGATCAGCGGGCACGGGCAAGTCGGTACTGGCACTTGCTGCAGCACTTGAATTAGTACTTGAACGCCGGGAGGCCAAACGCATTGTTGTGTTTCGCCCTGTCTTTGCTGTGGGCGGCCAAGAAATCGGTTTCCTGCCAGGCACTGAGGCTGAAAAAATGTCGCCCTTTTCCGCAGCAACCAAAGATGCGCTTGAGGCTATTGCTAGCGAACATGTGATTGACGAAATCATGGATCGCGGATTACTTGAAGTGCTGCCATTGACCTATGTGCGCGGGCGTACCTTGGTCGACACGATCGTGATCCTGGACGAGGCCCAAAACCTCGAACGCTCAACGATTCTCACTGCAATTTCTCGTTTGGGTAAGAACAGCCGGGTCTTCCTGACTCATGACGTTGCTCAACGCGACAATTTGCGGGTGGGACGCCATGACGGCATCGCCGCAGTCGTCGAGCGGCTCAAGGGAGAGTCACTCTTTGCCCACGTGACGCTTACGAAGTCCGAGCGCAGCCCAATCGCGGCTCTGGCCACCCGACTGATCGATGATGGAATCCTCTAGTTCAACTTGAGGGTTCGGGGTTCTGGGAGTCTTGCGGGCTGCCTGATTACGCGGTTTTGTCCGAATCCCTTGGTCATTTTGTGAGGGAAATGGGATGTCTTCCCAATACGTGACCTGACCCACGCTTGCCAAAGGTGACAGAACGCGATTCACAAGGCACTGTATTTCGAGGCTTCTAGCCAAGGAATGAGGTGTTCGTGATGCCTAAGGCTGCAGTGCTGCTGACAGCAGTCGGACTCTGCCTTGGTGTGGCATTGCCCGCCCAGGCCGTTGATTCGGTCACCCCAGCGCCAAGCACCTCCACAAGTGCAACCCCGGTGCCGAGCACGAGTGCACCGAACCTGACTCAACGGTTGGCAATCGAATCCACCTATGCCAAGGGGCAGGGCAAGGCTTCCGATAAGCATGGAATTGCTCCGAGCTTGTACACCGGCAAGTGGTATTCCAAGAAAGCCGAACGCAAGCGTCGTTGCATCGTGCGCAAAGAGACCGGCGGCAACTACAACTCAGTGAGCTCCAATGGCCGCTACCGCGGTGCATACCAAATGAGCAGGCCGCTTGCCGTAGGCGCAACATGGATGATGCAACCAGAAGTGAAGAAAGAGTTAGGTGAGCAAGCTGCAGCGGCAGTTGCGAAATTGCGCAAGGTGCCGACCCAAAAATGGAATCGCTACTGGCAAGATCGAGCTTTCTGGACTATCTGGCGCAATGGCCAAGGCCGAAGCCACTGGCCGCTACGAGGCTGCTAACTCTTTGGTGGTCCCACTGGAATCTGAGTCACCATTGGCTTCATAGTTTCAGCGAAAAAGTCATTGCCCTTGTCATCAACAACAACAAATGCAGGAAAGTTGACGACCTCAATTTTCCACACGGCTTCCATGCCAAGTTCTGGGAAATCAAGGACTTCAACTTTGGTGATGTTGTCTTGGGCAAGGCGGGCAGCGGGGCCACCTATTGAGCCCAAGTAGAAACCACCGTTTTCCTTGCAAGCATTTGTGACAGCCATACTGCGATTGCCCTTGGCGAGCATTACATGCGAGCCGCCTGCTTTCTGGAATGCATCAACGTAGCCATCCATGCGTCCTGCAGTTGTGGGGCCAAATGAACCCGATGCATAACCTTCTGGGGTTTTTGCTGGGCCGGCGTAATACACCGCATGGTTTTTGAAGTACTCAGGCATTGGCTCACCGCGATCAAGCATTGCTTTAATACGCGCATGCGCGAGATCTCGAGCAACAATCAACGAGCCAGTGAGGGAAACGCGGGTTTTCACAGGTAGCTTCGAAAGCTGTTCACGAATATTGCTCATTGGCTGGTTGAGATCAATAGCAACGACGTCATCATCAAGATGCTCATCGGAGACGTCTGGCAGGTAATGCGCAGGCTCGCGCTCTAGCTGCTCCAAGAACACGCCTTCGGCAGTGATCTTTGCTTTGGCTTGGCGATCAGCTGAACATGACACAGCGATTGCTACCGGCAACGATGCTCCATGGCGTGGCAAACGGATCACCCGTACGTCATGGCAGAAGTACTTGCCACCGAATTGCGCACCAATGCCGAACTCTTGGGTCATCTTCCAGATCTCTTGTTCCATTTCAAGATCGCGGAATGCGTGGCCATCAGCAGAGCCGTGCACGGGAAGTTCATCCAAGTAACGAGCACTTGCATACTTGGCCGTTTTCAAGGCGTACTCAGCGCTGGTACCACCGACAACAACCGCGAGGTGATAGGGCGGGCAAGCAGCCGTACCTAGGCTGCGCAAACTTTCATCGAGGAAGTTACGAAATGCTGTGGGGTTTAACAGGGCTGCAGTTTGTTGGTAGAGATAACTCTTATTTGCACTTCCACCTCCCTTAGCCATGAAGAGGAATTCGTATTCGGCTTCGTGACCCTCATGAGTATTTGCATACAACTCAATTTGAGCAGGCAGGTTCGTTCCTGTGTTGCGTTCTTCCCACATGGTGATGGGCGCCATTTGGGAGTAACGAAGATTCAGGTTTTGGTAGGCATCAAAGATTCCGCGGGAGAGATGTTCTTCATCCGAACCAGTGGTCCAGACGTACTGACCCTTTTTAGCGCTGATGATTGCGGTGCCGGTGTCTTGACACATTGGTAGTACACCGCCGGCGGCAATGTTGGCGTTCTTCAACAGGTCAAGTGCAACAAAGCGATCATTAGGGCTAGCTTCTGGATCTTCCAGGATCTTGGCTAATTGAGCGAGATGGCCTGGGCGCAAGAGATGTGAAATATCGCGAAGTGCTTCGTACGCCAAGGCGGTCAGCGCTGATGGCTCAACCTTCAAAATCGTGCGTCCGTCAACAACTGCCGTGCTGACACCCTCGGTGGTAATCAGACGGTAGGGAGTCTGGTCTGCGCCAAGGGGGAGCATTTCCTGATACTGAAAATCAACCATGTAGGCAGCGTAAGGCCCTTTGGGCAACTCGTTAAGCGGGTTGGGCTGTGAGCCACCACACGGCATATGGAGCCAAGGTGATGGTTGGTTCAGTGAGGTCAACTGTGGTGCCGGTAATGGCCTCACTTACAAGTGCGCCATTGAAAGGCCAAGCACTGTGGGTAGGAACTGTCTGAGATTGGGCTGACACGTTGTAGAGCTCAACTAGATCTCCGGCCGGATGGCGGCGACGGAAGGCAACGACGGCCGGATTGTCGGTAGCAAACACCACGGATGCAGTGGCCGCATGTAGGGATGCCAATGATTTGCGTGCCGAGATCAGTGCACTCATGCGGGCAAATACCTGCCCGGCCACTGTTGCCCGTGAGTCGCGTTGTGCGACTACGTCCCAGGGCATGTGGGGGCGATGCATCCAGCGGTTGTCGCCTACCTGAGCGGGATTGTGTAAATACCTTTGATCATTGAGTAATGCGATTTCGTCACCCATGTACAGCAGAGGTAACCCACCAAAGCCAAAAATCATTGAGTAACCACACATCAATCGACTCATGGCTAACTCAAGGGCTTGTGCATCATTACTCTCGATTGCAGATTCGATGCCAGCAAGGGAAGCAGCGCTTCCTGAAGTGCGACGATCTCCCGTGAGTGGATTGACTTGGAAGTGCGCGCCACGAGCAGGGCTATCTATGAGTTCGCCACCGTAGTAGCCGCTGACATATTGACGATGGTCGTAGCCACTGACACCGATAGCTGCTGCATCCATATCGTCAATCGCCCAACCGATGTCATCGTGGCATCGCAAGTACGTAGCCCAAGCGGTTGTGGTGGGAATTGGCGCAAAGCCCTGAAGTGCTTGCGCCATCAGGCGTCCGTCACCAGTTGCCAAGGTTGACCAGGCCTGCACCATGAGTGAGTTGTGGTAGGCGAGGTCAGAAACTTTTCCGGCATGTTCGCCAGTTCCGAGGTATGCAACGAGATCAGATGGGGCGACGATGGCTTCCGCTTTAAAGATCACGGATGGCGCGGCAATACGCATTGCTGCACGCAGACCTTGTACGAGTGCGTGAACTTCAGGTTGATTCTGTGAGTTGGTGCCTACACGCTTCCAGAGGAACGCAATTGCATCAAGACGGAAACAGTCGACGCCTTTATTGCCAAGGAAAGTCAAGATGTCCACGAATTCACAGAACACATCAGGGTTAGCCCAATTGAGATCCCACTGCCAAGAATGAAATGTGGTCCAGACCCAACGCTGTGATGGTTCATCCCACGTGAAGTTTCCGGGTGCCAAATCAGGAAA
>CAEZWR010000040.1_pt1 | contig 8643 bp, 7 predicted proteins | sample 7265031 | NCBI WGS metagenome assembly CAEZWR01 (sample SAMEA6813887, study PRJEB35770) | uncultured Actinomycetes bacterium | biome: Freshwater; feature: Freshwater reservoir; material: water | place: Czech Republic | collected 2015-11-04 | depth 0.5m m
CGATGTGCTCTATTCAGTTCTTGCACGTGATCTCAATGGGGCTCGGCATGTTCCAGGCCGGCACAAGAAAGTAACGGGGCTCGAGAATGTTGACAAGGTTGTGCACGTAGATCAGTCACCGATTGGTAGAACACCTCGCAGCAACCCGGCTACGTATACGGGTGTTTTTGATCATGTTCGAAAATTATTTGCTGATACCCCTGAGGCTAAAGTTCGCGGCTATCAACAGGGTCGCTTTTCATTCAACGTCAAGGGTGGACGATGCGAGTCATGTTCCGGCGATGGGACGATAAAGATTGAAATGAATTTTCTGCCGGACGTGTATGTTCCTTGCGAGGTATGCAATGGCGCACGCTACAACCGAGAAACGTTAGAAGTTCATTTCAAAGGCAAAAGCATTTCTGATGTGCTGGACATGCCAATTGAAGAAGCAAAGGAATTCTTCTCTGCTGTTCCGGCGATTGCTCGACATTTAACGACACTTGTTGAAGTCGGACTTGGGTATGTAAGGCTCGGACAATCAGCTCCAACTCTTTCTGGTGGTGAGGCTCAGCGTGTGAAGCTGGCTGCAGAATTGCAGAAGCGCTCCACGGGTCGCACGATTTATGTACTTGACGAACCAACGACAGGGTTGCATTTCGAAGATATTCGTAAATTACTGGCTGTTTTACACTCATTGGTTGACAAGGGAAATTCTGTCGTCGTGATTGAACATAATCTCGATGTGATCAAAACCGCCGACTGGGTCATCGATATGGGGCCTGAAGGTGGATCAGGGGGCGGAACGGTGGTTGCACAAGGAACTCCCGAAGAAGTTGCCTCAATTGCTCAGAGTCACACTGGCTCATTTCTCTTGGATTTACTGCCCGGTGCGCGTCGCACACCCGCGAAGCGCCGCAAGTCTTAGTCTGATCTCAACAAGGGAGTTGCCATGGCTAAAGAACCACTCGTTAACCGACGTAATGTCCTGGCTGGAACAGGCATCATCACAGCTGGCGTAGTAGTTGCAGCCTGCTCACCGGGAACAGAAAATGGGGCGAACCCTGACATTAAAGGAGCTGGTGTCGCACCGTCAGGCACTTTCTTGACTGCCGTCGCTGATGTCCCTGTCGGTGGGGGCTTGGTGTTGAGTGATCCACCAATCGTGATCACTCAACCGACATCTGGTCAGATCAACGGATTTACTGCCATTTGCCCGCATGCTGGTTGCCTCGTGTCAACCGTCGTGAATGACGAGATTATTTGTCCCTGTCATGGTTCAAAATTCTCAGCAGTTGACGGGTCGGTAATCCAAGGTCCTGCCCAACAAGCCCTGGAAACTGCTGATGTGAATGTGAAAGGCACGAACGTCGTTTTGGCGTAAGTCCCAAGATGGTTCACGAATCAACGCTTCGGCCCCCGGCTGGTTCGATACCCACTGAACCAGGTGTTTACCGTTTCCGAGATGGAACGGGCCGAATTATCTATGTCGGCAAAGCTCGGAATTTGCGTTCGCGACTCTCAAGCTATTTTCAAGACCCTGAACAGCTTCATCCACGGACGGCAAACATGATCGCCACTGCACGTGACGTGGATTGGGTTGTTGTTGGCACAGAAGTTGAAGCCCTCACCCTGGAATACGCTTGGATAAAAGAATTTGATCCACGTTTCAATGTGAAGTTTCGCGACGACAAGTCATACCCCTATTTGGCCTTTAATCTTTCGGATCCATTCCCGCGAGTTGCCGTTGTTCGCGAGGCCAAGAAGCTTGGTACCCGGTATTTCGGTCCTTATGCACATGCGTGGGCACTACGGGAAATGGTCGATGAACTTCTACGAGTGTTCCCCATTCGTTCGTGCCGGGATGGAGTGTTTCGTCGGGCACAGCAGGTCGGTCGTCCATGTCTTCTTGGCTACATCGATAAGTGCAGTGCGCCGTGTGTGGGAAAAGTGTCAGAAGATGAGCACCGCGGCATTGTCTTGGATTTCTGCTCGTTCATGGCCGGCAGTGGCGATGGGTTTATTAACCAATTGGAAATCCAGATGGGTCAAGCGGCAGGTGAGCAACGGTATGAAGAAGCTGGGCGGCTTCGAGATCGCGTAAACGCCTTGCGTAGGGCAACAGAACGAAATGCAGTTGCGTTTCATGATGACACCGATGCCGATGTGATCGCAGTTTCTGAAGATCCACTTGAGGCTGGAGTACAGGTCTTCCATGTGCGCGGTGGTCGCATTCGCGGCGAACGCGGCTTTGTAATAGAGAAAGCGCAGGAGTTGACGCCTGGTGAAGTCGTGGGGCGCTCATTGCAGCGAATGTATTCCGAACCGGGTATCAGCGACATTCCGCGAGAGATATTGGTTTCGGTGAGTGTCGAGGAGACACAGGCTTTGGAAGCTTGGCTCACGACGTTACGCGAAGGCCCGGTACATCTGCGCGTACCAGCACGCGGTGACAAAAAGGCACTGATGGAAACTGCCTTGAAGAATGCAGCTCATACCTTGCAGACGCATCGAATGAAACGAGCGAGTGATCTCACAACGAGATCGATTGCCTTAGATGAAATTCGTGAAGTTCTCGGTATGGCTGAAGCACCATTACGCATTGAGTGCATTGATATTTCGACAACAATGGGCCAGAACACTGTAGGTTCCCTCGTTGTCTTTGAGGACGGTCTCCCGAAAAAATCTGACTACCGGAGTTTCATCATCAACAACGAACAGGCCGACGACACAGCCGCGGTAGCCGAGGTCGTGACTCGAAGGTTCACGAAATTCGCATCACAATTTCCAGAAACAAGTGCTGGCCCAGGGCTCGAAGTGAGTGTCCTTGAGGATAAAAAACGTTTCGCTTATCCGCCAGGGTTACTGGTGATCGATGGTGGACAGCCACAGGTGCGTGCGGCACAGGATGCGCTGATGGCACTGGGTGTAACTGATGTACCCGTGATCGGTCTGGCAAAGCGTCTCGAAGAGGTGTGGCTACCAGATGAGCAAGAGCCGTTAATTTTGCCGCGATCGAGTGAAGGTCTGTACCTGCTTCAGCGTGTTCGAGATGAATCGCATCGCTTCGCCATCACCTTCCACCGTAAGCGCCGAGGAAAAGCAATGACAGCTAGCGTCTTGGACGACATAGATGGATTAGGGCAGGTTCGCGCGAAGGCATTGCTGAAGCATTTTGGATCCATGAAGGCGCTGAAAGCTGCATCGATTGAAGAACTCAAGCAAGTCGTCGGCGTAGGTCCAGCCCTTGCTGCCAGAATTCACGAAGGTTTGCATGCTCCAAGGGAGAAGAAGTGACCCAACGTCCACTTGAAGTCGCATTAGTGACTGGCATGTCCGGTGCCGGCCGATCCACTGCCGCGCGAGCTCTGGAAGACCTAGGTTGGTTCGTGATGGATAACCTGCCTCCAGCTTTGCTCTCTCAAGCCATAGACATGGCAACAACATCCAACAATCTTGATCGTGTGGCGGTAGTGGTAGACGTTCGTAGCGGATCGATGTTCCAGGCATTAGCCGCTGCTCTCGACGATCTTGAGACCAAACAAGTACTTCTGCGTACCTTGTTCCTTGAAGCCTCTGATGAATCACTAGTTCGACGGTTCGAAAGCTCGCGTAGGCCTCATCCACTTCAAGGTCAAAGTAGAATTGTCGATGGTCTGCAGGCCGAACGCTCACTGCTTGGCGATCTGCGCGCTGAGGCAGATGTCGTTGTCGACACAACACATTTAAATGTGCATGACCTGCGTCGCAAAGTTGAGGCGGCATTCGCTGAGGAAACCCCGGCCGATTTACGTGCGACAGTGTTGTCGTTCGGCTTTAAGTATGGGATACCCGTTGATGCGGATCTCGTTGCAGATATGCGATTCCTGGAAAATCCACATTGGGATCCACAGTTACGTCCTCTGAACGGATTAGGTGCACAGGTTTCTGAGGCTGTACTTCAATCGGAAGCTGCTCAGCAGTTTCTTACTCTCTATGGAAATTTAGTCAGCACCATGCGTCCTGGTTACCTCACTGAGGGTAAGCGATATATGACGATTGCAGTTGGATGCACCGGTGGCAAACATCGAAGTGTTGCCACTGCTGAAGAACTCGCGAAGAGACTGCGCGCACAAGGAATTCAAACGCTCGTGTTGCATCGCGATTTGGGTCGCGAATGAAACGCTTACCTGTCACATTGAACAGCGCCGTAGCTTCCGGACCGAATGTCGTTGCCTTAGGTGGTGGCCACGGCCTGGCCTCGACGCTTACGGCCCTGCGTCGAATGACGGATCAGATCACAGCTGTCGTAGGTGTTGCTGATGATGGAGGCTCAAGCGGGCGTCTACGTTCGGAGTTTGGAATTTTGCCGCCTGGTGATTTGCGAATGGCGTTGGCTGCGCTGTGTGGCGATGACACGTGGGGTCGCACCTGGCAGCGAGTGATCCAGCATCGTTTCAGCGGGGTAGGGGAGTTAGGCGGGCACTCCCTAGGAAATCTGCTGATCACCGCACTGTGGGAGGAAACTGGCGACCCCGTCATTGGCCTTGAATGGTTGGGTGCGTTACTTGAGGCCCAAGGTCGGGTGTTGCCGTGCAGTGTTCAACCCTTAGAAATCGTTGCACAAGTGCAAGGTATCAACGCACATGCCCCAGATGGAATCACGGAAGTTCGCGGGCAGGTTGAGGTGGCCAGTACGCCGGGAAAAGTGGTCAGTGTGACGTTGGAGCCAGCACGACCTATTGCCTGTCCGGAGGCGATCAGTGCAATGGCTGTCGCAGACGCCATCGTCTTGGGGCCGGGTTCATGGTTCACATCAGTTCTGCCGCATCTACTTATCCCCGATCTCGCGCAGGCAATTATCGAATCCCCGGCTAAACGAATCGTCGTGTTGAATTTGGCCCCCTACGCTGACCAAGAGACTGCTGGGATACCAGTTGCCGAACATTTAGAATTCCTTCGAGCAGCGGCCCCGGCGCTCCGGCTGGACGCGGTTATTGCCGATCCGCATCACGTTGATGATCTTGGGCAGCTTCATGCCGCATGCTCGACTTTTGGGGCAGAACTCATCGTGGAGCCGGTAGCCCATAGTGGTGGCAGACATCCAGGCAGCCATGATCCAGACCGGCTATCCGCTGCGCTGAGAAGCGCACTTCTGGGGTAAGCGACACGCCCGAACGCGTTTCATGGCAGGATGCGCTCTATGGCAATGACTGCGGCAGTAAAAGATGAGCTCAGCCGCGTAGAAATTACGAAGGCTTGCTGTCGAAAAGCTGAGGTTTCCACGATGCTTCGCTTTGGTGGCGGCTTGCACATCGTCTCCGGACAGATAGTCATCGAAGCGGAACTCGATGCCGGACACACGGCTCGCCGGTTGCGCAAAGACATCCTCGAGATTTATGGCCATGACAGCGAAATTGCAGTTGTGCAAGCGAGCGGCATCCGCAAAGGGACTCGATATGTTGTTCGAGTTGTTCAAGGAGGCGAAGCTCTCGCTCGCCAAACCGGCATGGTTGATGGCAGTGGACGACCAGTGCGTGGCTTGCCACCAGCGATCGTGGCAGGCGCCTTGTGCGACTGTGAGTCAGCCTGGCGAGGCGCCTTCTTGGCCCATGGTTCACTGACGGAACCAGGACGATCGTCATCTCTTGAAATTACTTGCCCGGGCCCAGAAGCTGCATTGGCGCTTGTTGGTGCTGCTCGCCGGCTGGGTATCGCGGCTAAATCCAGGGAAGTCCGTGGTGTCGACCGGGTTGTCATCCGCGATGGAGACGCAATCGGTGCCATGCTCACACGCTTGGGTGCCCATGAGTCTGTGATGGCTTGGGAAGAGCGTCGAATGCGCCGGGAAGTTCGCGCTACGGCCAATCGACTAGCGAATTTCGATGATGCCAACCTTCGGCGCTCTGCTCGCGCCGCAGTAGCTGCGGGTGCTCGTGTCCAACGGGCAATGGAAATTTTGGGAGACGAAGTTCCTGATCATCTCGTCGTTGCCGGCCGACTACGCCTTGAGCACAGCCAGGCAAGCCTGGAGGAGTTGGGAGCTCTTGCTGATCCGCCAATGACCAAGGATGCAATAGCCGGGAGAATTCGTCGCCTCTTGGCCCTAGCCGATAAACGTGCTCAAGAATTGGGCATACCGGACACAGAATCAGCTCTAGGACCTGAGTTCATAGGCTGAGGCGTACGGGGTGAATCCCGTACTTCTGATTCGATAAGATTTGGTTGTAAAACGCTTACATTTTCAAGTGACAAATTCTGGGGAGAAATACGTGACGATCAAGGTTGGCATTAACGGATTTGGCCGCATTGGCCGCAACTTTTTCCGCGCACTTTTAGAAAGTGACGCCAATATCGAGATCGTAGGTATTAACGATCTCACCGACACGAAGACACTTGCTCACCTGATGAAGTACGACAGCATCCTTGGTCGCATCGGAGTGCCAGTGGAAGCTGGCGAAGGCCAAATCACCGTTGACGGCAAGGTCATTCCAATTTTCGCGGAGCGCGATCCGGGTTCATTGCCTTGGGCCAAGGTTGGCGCGGACATTGTCATTGAATCAACTGGTTTTTTCACGGATGCAGAAGAAGCAGGTAAGCACATCGCCGCTGGTGCCAAGAAGGTCATCATCTCTGCTCCGGCAAAGGGTGAAGACATCACCATTGTTATGGGTGTCAATGACGGTGACTATGACCCTGCCAAACACAACATCATCTCTAATGCCTCGTGTACCACCAATTGCCTTGCTCCAATGGCCAAGGCAATTGACGATGCTTTCGGCATCGAACGCGGTCTCATGACCACCATTCATGCGTACACCAATGATCAAAAGATTTTGGACTTCCCTCACAGTGATCTTCGCCGTGCGCGCGCTGCTGCCTTAAACATGATTCCAACAAGCACTGGCGCAGCAAAGGCGATTGGCTTGGTTATGCCACACCTCAAAGGCAAGCTCGATGGTTATGCAATGCGCGTTCCTGTGCCAACAGGTTCGGCAACTGACCTCACTGTTGAGTTAAAGAAGCCGGCGACCAAGGAAGAGATCAACGCAGTAGTAAAGGCCGCTGCAGAAGGTTCACTGAAGGGCTACCTGAAGTACACCGAGGATCCAATTGTTTCCACTGACATCGTTACTGATCCAGCTTCGTGCATCTTCGATGCTGGACTCACCAATGCCAACGGTAACTTGGTCAAGGTCGTGGGCTGGTATGACAACGAATGGGGTTACTCAAACCGACTCATTGATATCACCGCCCTCGTTGGCTCAAAGCTCTAAGGAATTCCTATGAAGTCACTCGACGACTTGCAGGTCGCCGGGGCGACCGTTTTGGTTCGCGCAGATTTCAACGTGCCACTTGCCGACGGTCCCGATGGCAAGGTCATCACTGACGATGGACGAATCAAAGCTGCACTCCCGACCTTGGTCTACCTACGCGAACAGGGAGCCAAGGTTGTGGTGGTGGCCCACTTGGGTAGGCCCAAAGGCCAAGTTCACCCAGATTTGAGTCTTGCTCCAGTGGCTGCACGTTTGGGCGAACTTCTGGGTTTGACTGTGCAATTCGCGCAAGATGTCACGGGTCCATTGGCACAGGCTGCTGTGAAGAAGCTCCAAGCAGGAGATGTGCTCCTGTTAGAAAACATTCGCTTTGATGCGCGCGAAACCAGCAAAAATACTGCGGATCGTTTGGCACTCGCACAAGAACTCTCGCAATTGGCAGACCTATATGTTGCAGAAGGCTTTGGTGTTGTGCACCGCGGACAAGCGTCTGTGACTGAAATAGCAACGTTGTTGCCTAATGCTGCAGGTCGTCTCGTGCATAAGGAAGCAAGCGTGTTCGGAACGCTTCTGGCCCAACCAGTGCGACCGTACGTTGTCATACTTGGTGGTTCTAAGGTCAGTGACAAACTTGGTGTTATTGGGAACTTGATCGGTCGAGTTGATCGACTGCTCATCGGCGGTGGCATGGCTTTTACGTTCCTTGCCGCGCAGGGGTATTCAGTGGGTGATTCTTTATTGGAAACGGATCAGATTCCCACCGTTCAAGGCTTTATTGAGCAAGCGAAAGCCCGCGGCGTTGAACTTGTTATTCCCATCGATGTCGTTATCGCTGATGATTTTTCAGCTTCGGCTAAAACGCAGGTAGTAGCTGCAGATGCAATTCCCAATGGCTGGAAAGGTCTGGATATCGGACCTGAATCCACAGCGTTGTTCGCAACAAAAATCGCTGATGCCGGAACGGTCGTGTGGAACGGGCCGATGGGCGTGTTTGAAATGGACCCATTTGCCGGCGGTACACGCGGTGTCGCTGAAGCCATGATCAAATCTGGCGCGATGACTGTCGTGGGTGGCGGGGACTCCGCAGCAGCAATTCGATTATTGAATCTCGATGAATCCGCCTTCACTCACATCAGCACAGGCGGAGGAGCAAGTTTGGAATTCCTGGAGGGTAAAGAACTCCCTGGGCTCACTGTCCTCGAAGGGAACTGACATGGCCAAAAATACAAGGAAGCCGCTCATCGCAGGCAACTGGAAGATGAATCTCAATCATTTTGAAGCGCTGGCACTTGTTCAAAAACTGGCTTTCGCTCTAAATGAGGCAGATTTTTCCGCAGTTGACGTTGTTGTTCTGCCACCGTTCACTGACATTCGCTCAGTGCAGACCTTGATCGAAGGCGATAAGTAC
>CAEZWR010000042.1_pt1 | contig 8440 bp, 7 predicted proteins | sample 7265031 | NCBI WGS metagenome assembly CAEZWR01 (sample SAMEA6813887, study PRJEB35770) | uncultured Actinomycetes bacterium | biome: Freshwater; feature: Freshwater reservoir; material: water | place: Czech Republic | collected 2015-11-04 | depth 0.5m m
GGGAGCAAGCTCCCCTTCACCGTTCGACTTGCATGTGTTAAGCACGCCGCCAGCGTTCGTCCTGAGCCAGGATCAAACTCTCCATAAATGAATTGTTGTGAAACTGGCAGACAGAGCTGACTTGCTCTAATTAGTTCTGTACTACCAAAGGAATCCGTCTGGTTTTGACCATTGCTGATCAACCCCAGAACGGGGTATTGGCATTGACATGTAACACGCTGTTGAGTTCTCAAGGTACGGATGCGCACCACTCACTTGGCTTTCGCCAGGTTTTTGGGGCAACATTCCAAACTTACTTGTTTTGTAATACCCCGTCAAATCGACCATTTCTGGCGTGTTGCTGAGGTACTCCAAGTGCTTCGCGATGAACCGGCCTAGCTTGGCGCAAACAGTGCAAGAAGCACTGTGCGGCTTGGTGTCCGTTTCTCCCTCGCGGGCATGGAGAACACTATGTCATCGCTTCTCCATGGGTCAAATCGGGGTCCCCTTACGGGATAAAACACCCTAAACGACCTGTATCCCACCTACGTTTTTTTTACCTCTGCGAAGCACTAACCACTTGCCATGCAACAGGTTTTCAACGGTGGGATGCCATGAATCCTCAGTCACCCGCTCATTATTTGCATAAGCGCCACCCTCTGCAATTGTGCGTCGGGCAGCTGACTTGCTGGCCACCAAGCCACAACGCACAAGCAGTTCATCAATTTGAGGCAATTCGCCATCAGAAAGTTCTGAGCTGGCTACCTCAGCATACGAAGCCTGCTTGAGTGCGGCTGCCAATGTGCTTTCCGGGAGAGCGCTCAAATCACCCTGTCCAAACAGAGCCTTGCCGGCTTCCTGCGCCCCGTCGCGCTCATGGGGTCCGTGAACAAGCTCAGTGAGTTCAACAGCAAGCGCACGCTGTGCCGCACGCTCATGAGGCTTCTGTGCCGTGGCAGCAATGAGCTCGCCAATTTCTTCTTGGGATTTGAAACTGAACGTGCGCAGTAGCTTAGGAATGTCTCGATCATCTGCATTGAGCCAGAACTGGAAGAACTCATAAGGACTCGTCAATGCAGGGTCCAGCCAAATGGTTCCAGATTCGGTTTTACCGAATTTGGTGCCATCCGCCTTAGTAATCAACGGAGTTGTAAGTGCGTACACCGAAACCTGTTCAGTGCGACGAATGAGATCAACACCTGCGGTGATGTTGCCCCACTGATCAGAACCACCAGTTTGCAACACACATCCATATCGGCGGTAGAGCTCGAGATAGTCGTATGACTGCAAGAGTTGGTAACTAAATTCGGTATAGGAAATTCCATCTTTGGCTAGACGTGCCGCAACGGCCTCACGATCAAGCATTCGATTTACGCTGAAGTGCTTCCCAATATCCCGTAAGAACTCAAGAACTGAGATTCCCTTTGTCCAGTCATAGTTGTTCACAACTACGGCTGCGTTGGGACCATCAAAGTCATAAAAGCGTTCAAGCTGTGCGCGAATGCGTCCAACCCATTCCTGCACAACTTCTTCAGAATTTAGGTTGCGCTCCCCTGTCATTTTGGGATCGCCAATCAAACCGGTGGCTCCACCGACAAGTGCCAGCGGGCGATGGCCTGCCTGTTGAAAACGGCGCACGGTAAGGATCTGTGCCAGGTTACCTAAATGCAGACTCGCAGCCGTGGGATCGAAACCGCAATACAGCGTTACAGGTCCTGCCGAAAGCGCCTCATGCAATGCACCTAGATCTGTGCTTTGTGCAATCTGTTCTCGCCACAGCAATTCCTCGATGATGTCCACGGGAACATCTTGACGCACTCCCGGCCACAATGCGGAACGGGCACACCGAATTGATGTGGAGTTATGCAACTAGCTCCAGCGTTGACGTTCCTGAACCAGCATGACGTCAAGTGCGCTTAACTGCTCAAGCACTCGAGCTGGCGCTGTGCCACCAAACGCATTGCGAGAATTCAAAGACCCATCCACCGACAGCACAGCGCGCACCTGAGGATTGAGGTGCTCACTGATATCTGCCAGATCAGCATCCGAGAGATCCCACAGTTCAATCCCTGAAGACTCTGCACGTTGCACACAGGCTCCAGCAACTTCATGCGCCGTTCGGAATGGCACTCCTTCGCGCACAAGCCACTCCGCGATATCTGTAGCAAGTGCGAAACCTTGCGGTGCAGATTGCGCCATCAATTCAGTATTGAACTTCAATGTTGCGATCATGCCTGTCATTGCAGGGAGCACCAATAACAACTGTTCAACTGTGTCAAAGACAGGCTCCTTGTCTTCCTGTAAATCACGGTTGTATGCAAATGGCAAACCTTTCAGCGTCGCCATTAATCCTGTGAGATTTCCAATCAAACGACCTGACTTTCCGCGTGCCAGTTCCGCAACATCGGGATTCTTTTTTTGCGGCATGATCGACGACCCTGTTGACCATGCGTCATCGAGTTGAGCCCATTGGAATTCGCGCGATGTCATCAGAATAACTTCTTCACCAATGCGAGATAAGTGAACGCCGATCATCGCTGCAACAAAAAGAAACTCAGCAACCCAATCTCGATCGCTCACCGCATCAATTGAATTCGCTAGCGCTTCATCAAACCCAAGATCACGCGCAACGCTTTGTGGGTTGAGTCCAAGGGATGAACCTGCAAGTGCGCCAGCACCAAGTGGCGAACGCGCAGCACGTCGATCCCAATCGGACAAACGCTCTAGATCGCGACCCAATGCGTGGACATGCTTTGCCAATTCATGACCAAATGAGACAGGTTGCGCATGCTGTAGATGCGTGAAACCAGGTGAGGTCGTGTACACATGTGCCCTTGCCTGTACGAGAAAAGCATCTTGCAATGAGACTACTTCTTGCGCGATGTAACGTACTTGATCTCGCAAGTACAAACGAAAGTCAGTGGATACCTGATCATTGCGACTACGCCCGGCGCGCAACTTCCCGCCAAGATCGCCGAGCTTCAACATGAGATTTCGCTCAATCGCAGTATGTACATCTTCATCGTCCGCATTGGGAGTCACAGCACCTGACTGAACTTCCTTCAATAAATCACTCAATGCAGCAGTGACGAGTGCCAACTCTTCCGTGGTTAGCAAGGCAGCATCGTGAAGCACTTTTGCATGCGCTTGTGTTTGCGCTATGTCATAAGGAGCCAATCGCCAATCAAAATGCACCGAACGACTCAATGCAGCCATGGCATCCGAAGGACCATCGGCAAAGCGTCCGCCCCAGAGTCTGGTTGGCTGGGCTTGTGTCACGATGTTCTCCTTTGTTTTGCTTTAAAATCGGCACTTTCAGACCTGCGATCCGCAAGCGAAAGCAGATTGGCACACAATTCTTCTGCGGCTTCATTAGTCCGCATAACAACCATAATCGTGTCGTCGCCTGCAACGGTTCCAACGATTTCACTAAAGTGCGCGCGATCAAGATAACCAGCCAGGTAGTGAGCGGCACCTGGTGGTGTGTGTAACACCGCGATATTTTGAGCTGCCACTGCACCGATGAGCACTTCGGTTACTACTCGACTGATAGTGGTCGGGACCGCCAGGTGCGTCACAACCGGACTTCGTGAAATCACATACCTTGAACCAGTAACTGCATCGTGAGTCTTTACCGCTCCCAGCGCCTCTAAATCCCGACTGAGCGTCGCCTGTGTGACATCCATGCCCTCATGAGCCAGTCTGCTGCGCAACTGCTCTTGTGAACTGACTGTCCCCGATTCAATAAGAGACTCGATCCTGGATCTGCGCGCAGCCATCGTATTTGGAACACTCATCACAAGGTCTCCAATTCAGCAACTGCTGATCTCCAGCGAAGAATCACATCGTCGATATCAGCATCGGTGATGTTGAGCGGTGGAGCCATTCGAATCGCATCAGGTGCTACCGCATTCGTGAGCAATCCATGCTTACGCAGTAGCGGTTCAAGATCACTGCTCAACACATTTTTCAACACTGCAGCCCGCAAGAGTCCTTCGCCTCGAACGTGGGCCACGTGACCCGCGGAAACTGCTGGAAGTTCCTTTGCTAAGCGTTCGCCCATCGCTTGAGCGTTCTTTAACAATTTTTCCTGCTCGATCACATCAATAACTGTGAGAGCTGCCCGAGCGGAGACGGGGTTGCCACCAAAAGTTGAACCATGTGAACCAGGGGTGAAAAGATTTGCAGCCTCACCAAAGGCAATGAGCGCCCCGATAGGTAAACCACCGCCCAGCCCTTTCGCTAACGTGACGACGTCAGGCATCACCCCAACACCTTGATACGCAAACCAATGACCAGTGCGGCCAATCCCGGTTTGTACCTCGTCAAGAACGAGCAACGCCCCTTGCTCATCACAAATAGTGCGCGCGTTAGCAAGGTAATCCACTGGCGGCACCACAACTCCACCTTCACCCTGGATTGGCTCCAAGAACACGGCCGCAGTTTCTTTGGTTACAGCCGCGAGCAAGGCTGCACTATCTCCATACGGAACTACTGTTACGTCCCCGGGTAGAGGTCGAAATGGATCCTGCTTTGCTGGCTGGGCAGTTAATGCAAGTGATCCCATCGTTCGTCCATGGAAGCCGCCGGATGCGACAACGACATGCGTGCGCCCGGTTAAGCGACTGAGCTTAAAGGCGGCTTCATTAGCCTCCGCACCCGAATTACAGAAGAACACACGCGAACCACTTGGTGCATCGCTGAGTTCAAGAAGGCGCTCAGCAAGCGCAAGCCCTGGTTCGGTTGCATAGAGATTACTTGTATGCCCAAGAGTGCTGAGTTGATTCGTGATCGCGGAGACAAACATCGGGTGTGCATGTCCAAGTGCATTCACCGCAATACCTGCGATGAGATCGACATACTCATTGCCCGAGTCATCCCATACACGTGAACCTGCACCACGAGTCAGCATCAATGGTGGCTGACCATAATTTTTCATCATGCTGGTGTCCCAGCGCGATTGCCAACTCATACCTTCACCGGATGCACCATCGTGCCGATACCGTCATTTGTGAAGACTTCTAAGAGCACAGAGTGCGCAACCCGACCGTCAATGACGTGTGCCTGCGGAACTCCACCATCGATCGCTCGCACGCACGCTTCCATTTTTGGCACCATGCCTGACTCAAGGGAAGGCAAGAGTTTTCGAAGTTCTTCAACGTCGATCTGCCTAATAATGGAGGCTTTGTCAGGCCAATTTGCGTAGAGCCCTTCAACATCTGTGAGCACTACGAACTTCTGGGCGCCGAGTGCCTGAGCCAATGCTGCAGCTGCGGTGTCTGCGTTGACGTTATAAACCGTGCCTTCAATGTCCCGAGCAACCGTTGAAACCACTGGAATAAATCCATCATCAAGAAGTTTCACAACGAAGTCTGGCCGTACCTCTGTCACATCGCCAACCTGACCAATATTGACTGCTTGACCCTCAACTGTGGCATTACGCCGTTCTGCAATAAATGTGTGGGCATCTTCTCCAGACATGCCAACGGCGAATGGACCGTGATCATTGATCAAACCAACAAGCTCACGTTGTACCTGACCAACCAGCACCATGCCGACGACATCCATAACTTCCGGAGTTGTCACCCGAAGCCCACCTTTGAACTCAGATTCAATACCGAGTTTGTTCAGCATCGAATTTATCTGTGGGCCACCACCATGAACAACGACTGGGCGCAAGCCTGCCAACCTCATAAACACGATGTCTTCAGCAAAGCTCGCCTTGAGCGCATCATCGGTCATTGCATTGCCGCCATATTTCACCACGACAGTTGCACCATGGAAACGTTCAAGCCACGGCAAGGCTTCAGCAAGCACTGCTGCTTTAGATGAAGCTTGATTTAAATCGGTCATGTGGTGCCTCTCAGGTTGAGTACGCAGAGTTTTCATGTACGTATTCGGCAGTTAGGTCATTCGTCCATACCGTGGCTTGGCTTTCACCAGCCCGTAACAGCACGGTGATATCCACTTGTCGACCAACCAAGCTCACGAGTGATCGGTCTTCGCCGAGTCCGCCATTGCGGCATATCCAGATGCCATTTATGGACACGTCGACCTGGTTTGGATCGAACACCGCTTGAGTGGTACCCGCAGCAGCCAGCACTCGACCCCAGTTTGGGTCCTCACCGTGAATCGCGCACTTCAGAAGGTTGCTCCGTGAGATAGCGCGAGCAACTTCCAGAGCATCCGCTGTCGATGCTGCCTTCTCAATAGTGATCTTGATGTCTTTTGAGGCTCCCTCGGCATCATGAATCAACTGCTGAGCCAGATCCATGCACACCTGTGTAAGCGAAGAAGTGAACTCTTGCAGGTTGGGTTGTACGCCACTAGCGCCGCTAGCAAGGAGTAACACAGTGTCATTCGTCGACATGCAACCATCGGAATCAATCCGGTCAAAACTCAAAGCAGTTGCAGACCTCAGCGCTTGTTCTGCTGTTTCAGCATCAATAACAGCGTCAGTGGTAATCACTACCAACATCGTGGCTAGTGCGGGTGCGAGCATTCCCGCTCCTTTCGCCATTCCACCAATGACGTAGCCAGCCCCCGCGACTTCACTCTTCTTTGGCACGCTGTCAGTGGTCATAATGGCAAGGGCGGCATTGCTTCCACCATCCTGAGCGAGTTCTCTGGCTGCCGCGTCAATTCCGAAACGAATCTTGTCCATTGGTAACCGCTCACCAATGAGTCCTGTTGAACACACGGCAATTTCCCCCGCGCCGATTTCACTACCTAAGGAACTCAGGACTGCAGCAACATATTCCGCTGTGTGATGAGTATCAGCAAAGCCGTCTGGACCTGTACATGCATTCGCGCCACCCGAATTGAGAACCACTGCGCGCAATTCTTGGTCTAACAACACTTGCTGAGACCAAAGAACTGGTGCGGCCTTAAAGCGGTTACTTGTGAAAACTCCCGCAGCAGCAAAAATCGGTCCTTGATTTACTACGAGTGCAACGTCGTGATTTCCTGAGGCTTTCAGCCCAGCTTTTACTCCTGCTGCAATGAAGCCTTGAGCGGCAGTGACACTCATGGTGCGACTCCATCCGCTGAGAGACCAAGATTTTCCGAGAAACCAAGCATCAAGTTGGCATTTTGCAAGGCCTGCCCCGCTGCGCCCTTCCATAAATTGTCAATCGCACATACGACAACTACACGCTGCACATGCTCGTCGAAGGTCAATTGAATTTGCGCTGCATTCGTACCGAGCACTGATGATGTTTGTGGCAGCACACCTTCAGGAAGCAATCCCACAAAGAGTTCATCTGCATAGGCAGCAACCATGGCGTTACGTAAATCTTCATAGGAAACGCCTCGTTTCACTTTCGCACTGCTCGTAGCAAGGATGCCGCGTGGCATCGGTGCCAAAAGTGGTGTGAACGACAGCGATACGTCACTGCCGGCCGCACGGCTAAGCGACTGCTCCATTTCCGGTGTGTGCTGGTGTAGACCGCCAACTTTGTAGGCACTCATTGAACCCATCACCTGAGTTGCCAGCAAAGAATCTGATGGCTTGCGGCCTGCACCGGAAGTACCCGAAGCTGCAACGACGAATACATCACTAGTTTCAACCAACCCTGCGCAGAACAATGGTGCGAGCGCCAATGCCACTGACGTTGGGTAGCAACCTGGGTTAGCCACGAGCCTTGACTGCTTCACTTTTTCCCGATTGCCATCAAGCTCAGGGAGCCCATAGGTCCAGGTCCCGGCATGCGGCAGTTTGTAGAACTTTTCCCATTCCTCTGGGTTCGCCAATCGAAAGTCAGCACCAAGATCAACGATCGATACCGACGGCGGTAATTGCGCTGCAATTGCAGCACTCTCCCCGTGCGGAAGAGCCAAAAATGTCAGATCTGCGTCGGCCAAATCAGCAACTTGAGTTGAATCAAAGGTGCGATCAGCAAGGCTGAGGAGATTGGGGTGAACATCAATAATGCGCTCACCCGCTTTACCGCCAGCAGCAATGCTGCCTAACTCAACTTCAGGGTGCGCAAGTAATAAACGAAGTAACTCGCCCCCGGCGTAGCCAGAAGCCCCAGCGATACTGATCTTGACCATGGCTGGAGTATACGCATATACGCATATTTATTCATAACACGGCTAGGCGCCGCGGAGTGTTGCCCCATGTCGTTGAATCACCAGATCAATAGCGCTCTGGCGTGCTGACGCGATTTCAGCAGCCTCAAGCGTGCGGTCACTTGCCCTGAACCTGAGGGCGAACGCTAAGGAACGGGATCCTTGCGGTACCTGCTGACCTCGGTAAATGTCGAAGAGCCGGACGGACTCAAGTAACTCCCCTGCCCCTTCAATGATCGATGAGGTCACAGCTGCTGTGTTCACCGACTCAGGCACGATGAGGGCAATATCTTCTTTGGCAACAGGTTGTGCGGAAACGGCAGGTGCCGGTCGGGAACTCGCTGAACGAGCGATGACTTCGTCAAAATCCATCTCAAGGGCACAAGAC
>CAEZWR010000045.1_pt1 | contig 8334 bp, 12 predicted proteins | sample 7265031 | NCBI WGS metagenome assembly CAEZWR01 (sample SAMEA6813887, study PRJEB35770) | uncultured Actinomycetes bacterium | biome: Freshwater; feature: Freshwater reservoir; material: water | place: Czech Republic | collected 2015-11-04 | depth 0.5m m
AATATTTCACTCGGCTAGCTCAGCAATCAGGAATTCCAAGGCTTACAGGTTTCGCACTCTTTGGATTGTGCGCTGCATCAAGCGCAATCGCTGCAGTACTTGTCTTGTTGATCACCGCCGTGCCGATGGTCGCACTGATTGCAGGGTTAGCAAGTGGCTGGATTCCCATCCTCCTTATTCGCAGGCGTGGTCGTATCCATCAGAGAGCTGTCCGGAAAGCCTGGCCCGACGTTGTGGACTCGCTTTTGAGTGCAGTACGTGCAGGATTGTCACTGCCTGAAGCGGTATGCGAACTTGGGGTGAAAGGCCCACTGGCGCTACGTACGCAATTCGCAGACTTCACTGCGGATTACCGGGCAAGCGGGTCATTTGTTGAGGCACTGAGCATGTTGGGTTCGCAACTTGCAGATCCAGTTGCTGATCGAGTCATTGCCGCGTTACGCATTGCCAGAGAAGTCGGCGGTAACGACCTTGGTTCTGTACTGCGTACATTGAGTGTGCTGCTTCGTGAAGATGCTCGCGTACGAGGCGAAATCGAAGCACGTCAGAGCTGGACCATTAACGCGGCTCGATTAGCTGTTGCTGCTCCGTGGGTAACTTTGGCGTTGTTATCCACTCGACCAGAAGCCATGCGCGCATACAACAGCACCGCCGGTGCCATGGTGTTGATCGCTGCTTCTGGGATGTCATTCATTGCATATCGATCGATGATGGTTGTGAGTCGACTGCCAACTGAACCTCGGTTGGTGAAGCAATGAATCCCGGTGGGTCTGGAGCCTTGCTCGGTCTCTTCGCTTCGCTAGGAGTACTCATTCTGGTTTCCGGGCTTTCGCGTACTCGCAAACCCTCACTGCTTGAGCAGATTTCACCGTACATCCCACCTTCGAGCCAGATGCGGGTGTTGCATCGCAGGCGACCAGGTCAGTTGGATCTCGTGGTTGAGCTCATTGCACCGCTGCTGCCCAAGAAATCGAATTCCCGCAAACTGGAAGAGAGACTTGCTCGAGCAGGAAAATCAAGCATTGACTCGTACCGCATTGAACAGGCACTGGCCGTGGGCTTTGGCGCCGCAGCTGGTTTGCTCTTGAGTTTTTTCGCACTGGCATCGGGATCTTCACCGTTGATTGTCTTGGTGTTGGTCGCTGTTGGAGCAGTGATGGGTGGGTTGTACTGGGATCAAAGACTCAGCCGTGAAATAGCGCAACGGGGTAAACGAATTGCACAGCAGTTGCCGGCAGTGGCCGAGCTGTTGGCCTTCGCAGTTGCGGCAGGTGAATCCCCGGTAGTAGCCATTGAACGGGTTTCACACACGATGGGTGGTGAACTCGCAGCGGAGTTTGCATATGCGCTTGCCGAAATCCGTGGTGGGCTGTCAATTGAGTCAGCACTTCGGGGTGTATCCGATCGTGCGGGTAACTCAGATGTAGAGCGCTTCATTGATGGTGTGCTTCTTGCGATTGATCGAGGCACTCCACTTGCAGAAGTTCTGCGATCACAGGCCGCGGATGCTCGCGCAGTTGATCGACGGCACCTTCTTGAACTCGCGGGCAAGAAAGACGTAGCGATGTTGATTCCTGTCGTGTTCTTCATTTTGCCAACCGTGGTGCTGGTTGCGCTCTTCCCTGGCATTCAAGGTCTGAAACTGATGGTTTCTTAATAAAGGAGAAATGGTGTTTCGAATAGTTAATCAATACACACTTCAGGCGCATATTGCGTTGAGGCGGCACTGGATCGCACTCGCGGCCCAACGCAATGATCGCGGTGATGTGCCGGGATGGGTTCTCGTAGCCGTGATGACTGCAGGGCTTGTCACAGCTATTTGGCTCGTAGCTGATGATGCACTGACTTCAGTATTCGACCGAGCGATGACATCGGTCTCAGTGCGTAACTAATGCTGAAGCGACTTATGGGAGATCGCGGGAGTGCTGTTGTCGAATTCGCTCTCGTTGCTCCATTGCTGATGGGTATCGCACTTGTTCTAGTGCAAGTGGCGTTGGTATTACATGTGCGCACCACGTTGACCGCGGCAGCAGCGGAAGGATCAAGGGCAGCTGCGATGGCTGATTCAAGTTTTGAGGTGGGAGAACAGCGCACCCGGGCTGTGCTATCAGGAAACGTCGCTGAGTCGGTTATCGAAGCGGTTGAGGTGGGAACAATGGTTGATGCAGGTGTGACGTATTCCGAGGTCACTATTCAGGCGCGCTTGCCACTCCTTGGTTTGCTTGGTCCAACCGTGATGAGTATTCGTGGCCGATCGATTCAGGAACATGTATGAGTGCGTTGCGTAAGAGCATGAACAATGACGCGGGAACAGCAGTCGTTGAATTTATCTTTATTGGAGTACTTCTCCTGGTTCCGATTCTTTATGCGACGTTGATGGTGATGCGCATAGAAGCTGCAGCCATGGCGTCAACGCATGCAGTCCGTGAGGGAGCACGAGCATTCATGATGGCTGACACTCGAACGCAAGGATTGCAGCAGGCGCGACTTGCAAGTGCTGCTGCAATGAGTGACCAAGGATTTACTTTGGCCGCCGGTGCACTACGGATTGACTGCTCCTCGCGCTGTTTGGAACCAGGTACTCAACTACGTGTCAATCTTGATTGGCGAGTCGACCTTCCGTGGTTGCCGCCACCACTGGCTGGTCGAGTCGAGGGCTTCCCTATCTCAGCTGAGCAATCCCTAACGATTGATAGTTATCGGGATTCGGCAGCGTGATGAGAACGCGCATCAAGAAAGCAGAGGAGGGCAGTGTCTTAATTCTGGGGATAGGGCTTCTCGGAGTGTGTTTGCTCGCTTTAGTTGTCGTGGCCGATGCAGGCAGTGCATTTTTGCAGCGTAAGAATCTGTATTCAGTTGCCGACGCTGCAGCATTAGCCGGCGCGCAAACCCTTGATTTGCCGATTTATTACGAGCAGGGTGCATCGCAGGCCACCCATTTGGATGGCCGAGCAGCGGTAGCAAAAGCGCGTGGGTTTCTGGCCAAATCGGAAGTGATCGCAGCGCACCCGGGGCTTACCGTTGATTCGATCACCACTGATGGTCAATCTATTCAAGTGGACCTGAGCATTCCCATCACGGTGCCTTTCGTGAATGCCCTGCATCGTGAGCCGGCGAGGGTTCGAGCGACTGCTCGGTTGGACTACCGCACCAGCCAATGATGAGTTGCCCGTAGTCTTGGCTCTTGTGACACCTATCGAAGCTGCCGAGCGCCTTGCCGAATTGGCGAACACGCTGAGCAGTATCGAGACTGTTCTTGATATCCCAGCGATGCGGGCAAGCATTGCCGATCTTGAAGAACAGGCCTCGGCTCCGGATCTGTGGGATGACCAAGCCAAGGCCCAAGCGGTCACTTCAAAACTGTCATTCCAGTTGGGTGATCTTCGTCGAGTTGAAGGTTTGCGTCGTCGTCTTGACGATGTGCCAATCCTGTTGGAACTTGCCGAAGCAGAAGGCGATGAAGCTTCAACTGCTGAAGCGATGAAAGAACTTGATGCGCTCAAGATCGCTATTGATGAACTTGAAGTTCGCACGTTGCTTTCCGGTGAATATGACGCGCGTGAAGCACTTGTCACCATTCGTTCCGAAGCCGGCGGAGTTGACGCTGCTGACTGGGCCGAAATGTTGCTGCGCATGTATACGCGCTACTGCGAACGCCACGGTTGGCCCGTTGATGTGTATGAAACCTCGTACGCAGAAGAAGCAGGCATTAAGTCTGCAACCTTTGCCGTGAAAGCTCCCTACGCCTACGGAACCTTGTCCGTTGAGCAAGGCACGCATCGTTTGGTTCGTATTTCACCATTTGATAACCAAGGTCGTCGTCAAACTTCATTTGCTGGCGTTGAAGTCATTCCTGTGGTCGAGCAAGCTGAAACAGCAGACATTCCTGATGATGACCTTCGCGTAGACGTCTACCGATCAAGTGGCCCAGGTGGTCAGGGCGTGAATACGACCGACTCGGCCGTGCGCCTGACTCACATTCCGACTGGCATCGTGGTTTCTTGCCAAAACGAGCGCTCCCAGATTCAAAACAAGGCAACAGCCATGGTGGTGCTGCAGGCCAAGCTGCTGGAAAAGCAGCGTCAAGAAGATCGGGCCAAGATGGATGCCCTCAAGGGCGATAACTCCGGTTCTTGGGGTAATCAGATGCGCTCCTACGTGTTGCACCCCTATCAAATGGTCAAGGATTTACGTACGGAAACCGAAACCGGAAACACCTCTGGCGTGCTCGACGGTGAGATCGACGAGTTCGTGGAGTCCGGTATCCGGTGGCGTAAGCAGCAAGCATCGGCGAGTTCTTAAGGCCCAAGCACCTACACTTCATAGGTGATTCTCTTCGACCACGTAACGAAGCTGTACGCCAATCAGGAGCGTCCAGCCCTCGATGACGTCTCCCTGGAGATCGAAAAAGGCGAGTTTGTGTTCCTCGTGGGCCCCTCGGGCTCCGGTAAGTCCACCTTCCTTCGCCTCATCCTGCGTGAGGAGCGCCCCACGAAGGGCGCGGTCTGGGTCGCGGGCAAAGAGCTGGGTCACCTGTCGAACTGGAAGATTCCGTACTTCCGCCGCCAAATTGGCACTGTGTTCCAGGACTTCCGCTTACTACCGAACAAGACAGTTGCCGAGAACGTGGCTTTTGCCCTTGAAGTGATCGGCAAGCCCAAGGCTCATATCAACAAGGTCGTTCCTGAAGTGCTCGAAGTGGTGGGGCTTGAAGGCAAAGAGCATCGCCGCCCAGATGAACTTTCCGGTGGTGAGCAGCAGCGAGTTGCGATTGCTCGCGCCTTCGTCAATCGTCCGATGTTGCTCATTGCTGACGAACCAACGGGTAACCTCGACCCAGGCACCTCTGTTGGCATCATGCAGCTGCTTGATCGATTGAATCGTTTGGGCACCACAGTGGTGATGTCTACGCACGACAGCAACATCGTGGATCAGATGCGTCGTCGAGTGATTGAGCTTGACGGCGGACATGTAGTTCGCGACCAGTCGCGCGGCGTGTACGGATACGCCCAGTAATGCGCGCGCAATTCGTAGCCCGTGAGGTCAGTCATGGCCTGCGCCGAAACTTAACGATGACCCTTGCGGTGATCATCACGGTTGCTGTCTCGCTTGGGTTGTTTGGTGGTGCGCTGTTGCTGCGGGCGCAGGTGTCGACGATGAAAGATTTTTGGTACGACAAAGTTGAGGTCAGCCTTTTCCTTTGTGGCAAGGGCAGTGACACGGCTTCATGTGCAGGTGGTGCTGTAACAAAAGCCCAGCGCGACCAAATCAAGAGTGACCTTGAGGGCTTGAAGCCATTGGTCGAAGAGATCTATTACGAATCACAAGCAGAGGCCTACCAGCGCTTCCAAGAGCAATTCAAGGATTCACCAATTGCTGACAACGTACGTGAAAGTGCCTTGCCAGAGTCGTTTCGAGTGAAGCTTTCAGATCCAACAAAATATGAAGTGGTTGCTTCGGCTTTCGCTGGCCGACCAGGTGTTGAACAAGTCAACGATCAGCGTCAAATTCTCGATAAGTTCTTTAAGTTGCTGGGTGGTTTGCAGGCCATCGCATTAGCTATTGCCTTGACCATGCTTGTGGTGACTGTGCTGTTGATCGTGAACACCATGCGGGTGGCTGCGTTTAGTCGTCGCCGCGAAACCAGCATCATGCGCCTGGTTGGCGCATCGAACTTCTATATCCAGTTGCCGTTCTTGCTTGAAGCAGCGTTTGCTGCAGGGGTTGGTGCGCTGGTAGCAATTGGTGCACTCGCACTCACGAAGGCAGTGTTGGTTGATTCCATTGTTGCTCCTTCATTCCAGTTCACTTCGTTCGTCGGCTGGGATGCGGTCATTGCCATCGCGCCAATCTTGCTGATCACAGGCATCGTGTTGGCAGGCCTTGCTGCGTTCTTCACCTTGCGCAAGTACTTGCGAGTGTAAGAAGGCCCATGTCACGTCTTGATCCGCAACTTGTGCCTCAACCTCGCCCGCTCACGCGGCGAGGCGGTTGGGTGCTTGGTGTCATAGGCGTGGTGATCGTTGTGCTTTATGCACTGGTGGTTCATTTCTATAACGCAGAGGGCGGCAATGTTTCGACGAGTGAACTCGGCACCACAAAAACTCCAGGAATCATCGCAACTATTGATCCCGTTGACGTCAATGCGGAAAAAGACCGTGCCACGCTGAACATTTCCCTTGGGGCTCAAGGCTCAGACATTCTTGATTCCAATGGCAAATTAAAAAATGCGACGCGTATTTTGGTGTCCAGTTCCCTTGGCACCCAAGAAGTGAAGTACGCAGCTGGCGAACCGCTTGGTCGTTTTGAATCCTTAGTCGGAGTCGATGGTGAGCAAGCGTTGTATCCCTTCGACACCCATGTTGGTGACTTCCAAATCTCTGCTGAGACTTATAGGTCCGACGGTGCGGGTGGTTTAGAAACCCTGGGCTTCACCAAAGTCGGTTTGCAACAGGGTGGCGGTGTGAGCGGATGGGACACCGTCGACATGTTCCCAACGCAAATGCTGGAGCAATCGGGTGGCGAGATTGCATTTACTCGATCCTTCTCCACCAAAGTCTTTGCGATCTTGATGTTGTTCTTAGTTGCACTTCTTTCTGGCACAACCTTGATCGTGGCAGCTCTTGTCTATACAAATCGACGCAAGGCTGAAGTCGGATTGATGGCATGGGCTGGCGGTGTGCTCTTTGCTTTGCCACTGCTGCGTAACTACTTGCCGTATGGCCCACCAGTTGGTGCGGCAATTGATATTTATATTTACCTCTGGGCAATTGTTGCTGCGGTGAGTGCAGTGACGTTGTTTGTGATTGGTTGGGTGCGACAAAATCGCGCAGTTCTAGAAGCAGCGCGGGAGAAGCAAAATGGCGCGTGAACAAGGGCGGAAATTAATCGCCCAAAACCGTAAGGCTCGCCACGACTACTCAATCGAAGATGTATTCGAAGCTGGCATGGTGCTCACTGGCACCGAAGTGAAATCACTTCGTGCAGGGCGCGCAACGCTCACTGATGGTTATGCGAGTGTTGATGATGGTGAAATTTGGATGCGCGGTGTTCATATTCCTGAATATGACTTAGGCACCTGGACCAACCATGAACCACGTCGTGCGCGCAAGCTCTTGTTGAAGAAAGACGAGATTCGTCGCATCATGAAGGCGACAAAGGAATCAGGCCTGACGCTTATTCCGCTGTCGATGTATTTCAATGATGGTTACGCCAAGGTTGAGATTGCATTGGCCAGAGGCCGGAAGTCGTATGACAAGCGCCATGCCATTGCTGAGCGGGAATCCAAGCGCGAGGCCTCGAAGGCAATCGGTCGGGCATCCAAGGGATTGCGTGACTAGAACTTGCCGTTGATGGCAACCACTTCGAGGTCTTGAATGTCTTGGAAATCTTGAGGGTTCTTCGTAAACAAAGGTAAGTCGTGCTGAATCGCGACTGATGCAATCAACGCGTCAAAGGCTCGGGCTTGAGTTTTCCTGCCACTGTTTCGAAGTTGCGCGGCAACTCGACCGAAAACTCGAGCTGTTGTTTCATCGAATGGCAATGGATCAAAACTCGCCTCCACAAGTTGGAGTACTGACTGGCGGGCACTTTGTTCTTGCGGCGTTTTTGCTACGAGTGGTCCAACGGAAAGCTCAGCGAGTGTGATCGATGAGATATCAGACTCAAGCGGAAGTTGGCCGGAACTTATGAAGTCGGTGAGCTCCACTACAACGCTGGTGTCGAGTAAGCCGTGGAGATATCGCGGTTTCATAGCGACAAGTCCATGAACTCATCCATGTCAGCAAGGAGGTCTTCGTATTTGTACGTAGGACATCCTTTAAACACCCGTTCCAAGGTTTCGACACGGACGCCTGGTTTGCGAAGAGGGCGCAATTCCGCAATCGCTCTACCCTGGCGAGTCACAGTCATGCCTTCACCGCGCATCACGGCATCAAGAATCTCTCCGCCGTTATTTCGTAAGTCTCGAATCGTCACTTCTTTCACCCCTCAATTGTCTCACCAGTGAGACATTTTCTCAATGCTGAACGGTTGAAGTTTTTGGTGCCAGAGCGCCAGATTCAAGATTGCGGCGACAAACTGTGGATGAGAACCCACTTCAAGACAGCCTGTGTATAGATAGGAAATCCCTCATATTTCGTGATTAGCCGTGGGGGATTTACGATGGCCAAGAGCCACAAGCTCAATGCAACTAAAAAACTACATATGGGGGTGACAGGTTTCGACGGACAGATGTTTTGACCGGAGAAGCGTGTCGAGAATCAAGGTGATCTCGTTAAGAATCCTTGAAACTAATAACTGCCAACAAAACGCAGTCTGCAGACGCTTACGCCC
>CAEZWR010000047.1_pt1 | contig 8163 bp, 7 predicted proteins | sample 7265031 | NCBI WGS metagenome assembly CAEZWR01 (sample SAMEA6813887, study PRJEB35770) | uncultured Actinomycetes bacterium | biome: Freshwater; feature: Freshwater reservoir; material: water | place: Czech Republic | collected 2015-11-04 | depth 0.5m m
AATAATGCTCAATGGAAATCAATGGGCTTGCAACAAACACCAAGTCCGCTGCCCGCATCTATGCCTGTGTTTGTTGGACAAAGCACTGCCGATCAGGTTGTTCTTGCTTGGCCAAATGCCGTATTACAAAACCAATGGTGCGCAGCTGGTTCAACGATTAGCACACTATGGGTTGGTGAAGTGAGTCATCAATTAACTGCGGAAACTATCGGCCCAGATGTGGTGCGTTGGATTAATGATCGATTTGCTGGACGACCTGCATTGCGTACGTGCAATCTTGCACCGCCGGTGAGTGCACCAGCAGGAAGTTAAGGACTACTCGTCACCTTGCCGACGACGCCAGCGATCTTCAACGCGATCCATAAACGATGTTTTTGATGCAGTGGCCTTTGGCGCTGCTGTTTCAGTTTGGTCAACAGCAACCGCTGGAGCTTTAAAGGCTGCGTACGTCAAAAACGCACCAACCAGCATCACTGCGAAACCTGCGATACCCACAGGAGTTGACTGCATCGCCATACCGGTGACCAAGACAGCAATACCCGTAAACACGACGAGCACACCAAGCGCTGCTTTTCCCCGGGAGCCGCGAGCCATCGAGGTTGAGCGCAAACTGGTAGCAAACTTTGGGTCCTCGGCGTAGAGCGCGCGCTCCATCTGCTCGAGTAGCCGTTGCTCATGATCTGACAGTGCCATGTGTACGACCCCCTTCTTTTCGCTGGTGACCCCAAGTTTATGCACAAGCTGAGCAAATCGAAACCTCAACTGCCCAGAGACTGGTCATTGCTCTTCCGGAGCCACCAAACGGGCCGATTTCACTGCCTCATTGCCGAACTTGGCCCGAAGCTGGTCGATGGCCACTTCCGCATCACGTCGCCCATGATCGGGCTCCCCCAACAGCATTTGCTGAGCCGCGCCCTGGGCTTCTCGCAAGCCATCAACTTTGACCCCTACCAGGCGCACCCGTGCCCGCTGCAGACCCAAGGCATCAAAGAGCTGCTTGGCCGTTTCGTAGATCTCTTGGGTGACGTCAGTTGCCTGATGCAAGGTTTTGGATCGAGTGATCGTGCTGAAGTCAGCAAAGCGCACCTTGATATGGACACTGCGCGCTACCCGATCCGACTTTCGCAACCGACTGCCCACTTGGTCGCTCAAGTGCATGAAGTGGGCATGCAGGGTTGGTACATCATCAATATCGTCCGCAAAGGTTTCTTCGGCACTCATGCTCTTATCGGCAACATGTGGGGTCACTGACCGTTGATCGCGACCCCAAGACAAGTCATGCAGGTGTGCACCAGAGGCTGCGCCTAACGCTCGTTGCAAGGTAGCTAGAGGCGTATGCGCAATATCAGCAACAGTGGTCAGGCCCAAGCGCGTGAGCTGCTCTTCGGTCTTCTCTCCCACTCCCCACAAGGAATTCACTGGAAGTGGGTGCAAGAAGGCCAACACTTCATCAGCAGGCACCACCATTAATCCGTCAGGCTTTGCGCGTGTTGATGCCAGCTTGGCAATGAACTTGGTTGAAGCCACACCAACAGAACAGGTAATGCCTTGTTCATCATGCACGCGTGCACGAATCATTTCGCCGATCTCACGCGGCGTTCCCAGTCGGCGCAAACTCCCGCTGACATCAAGGAAGGCTTCATCAACGCTGAGTTGCTCAACTGCCGGAGTAACTGAAGCAAAAAGTGACATCACTGAACGACTGACTTCGGAATATTTATGCATGGACGGCGCGATGATGATTGCCGTTGGCGCTAAGCGCCGCGCACGACTCATCGGCATCGCAGAATGCACGCCCATTGCGCGTGCTTCATACGTTGCCGAAAGCACGACTCCCCGCGAACCACTTGCTCCAATGATCACTGGCTTGCCGTGGAGTTCTGGGCGGGTTCGTAATTCGACAAGGGCAAAAAATGCATCCATGTCGACATGCAAAATGGTGCAACCAGCATCGCTCTGGCCCACTCCGGATCCACCGGCGGGACGACGTACCTGATTACGACTCACACTGACCATTGTTGCGCCTTCTCCTTACCAACCACTGCTACCTGGACTGCTGTGCCACAACTTGGACCTTGGCGTTGCTGGCGCCACATCTGCATATGGGGATACTCGGAACCCGCTGGCGTGCACAAGGACTCGACCGCCTGCATCAGTTAGCACCTCTGGTCGGTCGTCGTGCAGTACCGCACGCATTGCTTGGGTGCCGATATCGCGCCACTGTTCGTGGATCGCCCCCAACTCCCATGCACCTGTTGCTCGGATGGACACCCCACGCGCACCGGTGCGCCGCACATGACCGCGCACGAGTAGCAGCCAGGAAGAAAAGACGGTGCTGGCATAGGGCACTTGGGAATCTTCAAAGAAGGTGGCATCGAGTGGGCCGGTCGCATCATCAAGGGTTAAGAAGATGACGCGCTTACCCGTGCGAATCGGTGGAGTTTGGGTTGCAACCTTCACCCCAGCGATATAGATCTCTTGCTCGGATCGACACTTCAGTAAATTCTGCGCTCGAGTGATTCCCAATTGATTGAGCATCGGGTTGAAGAACTCAATGACATGCCTACTGACATCAAGACCGAGCAGATCAAGCTCAGCGCGCACGGTTTCCGTGATCGTCATTTCAGGTAACCCAGAAGCCGGAGTTGCCGCCGGATCATCGCCAAGATCAAGGAGTAACTGCCCGGGCCCGTCACCACGAGGCCGTCGTTCCAAATCAGCAAGCTGCAATAAAAGATCGCGGCGGGTGAGCTGCCCTCGTTCGCGCACTGGTCGATTGCGATCAATGCCATAGAGCTGATCACATGCACCAGTGAGCACCAAGTGCTCTGCTGTTGGTCGCGAGATGCCAGCGCGGTTCCAAAGATCGCTCAAGGATTGATAAGGCTGGCCAGCAACAAGCCGTTCAACCTCATTTTCGCTGATCCCCTTCACCTCAACAAAGGGAACTCGCACACCAAAAGCAGTTGCGGTGGCTTCCACCACATATTCCGCCCGCGATGCATTGAGATCAATCCCCAAAATCTCAACACCAAAGTGCCGAGCGTCATCAAGGATCAATCGCTTGGGATACATCCCTGGATCATGCGTAAGGATGCCGGCATAAAAAGCAGCCGGATGATGGGTTTTCAACCACGCTGATTGATAGGTCGGTAACGCAAAGGCTGCCGCATGCGCTTTACAAAATCCAAAGGATGCAAACGAACGCAAGACATCCCAAACTTGCTCAACAACTGCCAGCGAATACCCCCGACGCAAAGCCGTGGGGTAAAACCAGACCCGCACCTCATCAATGCCAACTTGGGTGTTCATTGACCGACGGGTTTCATCAGCTTCAGCCAAGGAACAGCCAGTCATCATTGCGACAATGCGCATCACCTGTTCATGGAACACCACCACGCCTTGGGTTTCTTCCAAGATTGGTCGCAAATCTTCATGCACGAATTTGGGTTCACTCCAGCCCTGACGAGCACGCAAGAACGGATTGATCATGTCGGACTTCACTGGGCCTGGTCGGAACAGTGAAATATCAATGATCAGATCGTTAAAGCAATCTGGACCAAATTTTCCGATGAGTTCACGTTGCCCTGGGGACTCAATTTGAAAACATCCCAACGTGCGCGTGGAAGCAATGAGCTCATAGGTTGCCGAATCATCCAGTGACACGCGTTCAAGTGCTACGACTTCACCATCAACACGAGCAACCTCAGCAACTGCATGCGCGATAGAGGACTGCATTCGCACTCCCAACACATCGAGCTTGAGTAAGCCCATATGTTCAACATCGTCTTTATCAAACTGACTCATGGGATAACCCGCGTTGCTTGGTTGCACTGGCGTGCGATCAAGTAATGACACATCAGAGAGCAAGACTCCGCATGGATGCATCGCCACATGTCGCGGTAATCCGTCGAGAGCTTCGACTCGTGCAAGGAACTCATCAAGTTTTCCGTCAGCTGCCATGACCCCAAAGCGACTGCGCTTGAGTTCAGGAAGATCTTCAAGGGCTGATCGAACATTGCGGGCACGGATATGCGGGAAGGCTTTGGCAAAGGCATCGATCTCATCAGCAGGTAAGCCAAAGGCGGCGCCGGTATCCCGAATCGCGTGGCGTACTCGATAGGTCTCCATCATTGATACGCAAGCCACGCGTTTGTCACCGAAACGTTCAAAGATCCAGTCATAGACCTCTAAGCGACGTGCGGCTTCAACATCGATATCAATATCGGGTAGCTCTTTGCGAAGAGTGGAAAGGAAACGCTCCATCAAGAGACCATGCGCCAATGGATCAACCCCGCTGATACCAAGCAGATAGTTGATCAAACTGCCAGCACCAGAACCACGGGCCGCAACGCGCACGTTCTTACTGACGACGAGATCAACCACCTCAGCAACAGTGAGGAAGAATCCAGCAAAACCCAAGGCACCGATCGTGCGTAACTCTTCTTCAAGGCGAAGGGCGGCAGCGCGCTGATCCGATGCAGATGAGTACCGCTGCGTGATCGCAGCTCGACAGCGCTGCGCAAGGAGGGCATGGGCTTGCTCAACTTCATCACTGGAATCCAAGGTGCTCGCCCCAGTGAGCACATCAAGTTCAGGAACAAAGGCTGAACCAATCCCAAGATCTGCTTGCGGATCAAGGGCGCAACTTTCAATGAGCGTCCAGGTATCGCGATGTAAGGAAGCTCGACCACAACCAGCAGCCTGAGCAATCTCTTCAACGCGTGCATCAAGATCACTGGGTGAATCCAAGGTTGCTTGGCCGTTATTGCGCAGCATCCGCGTTGAACTCATCGGTATGAGTTGACGAGCCGCATCTAAGACATCAGCAGTTGCTGCATCAGCAACTTCCAGGTATCTCGCTGCATGCGTGAACACCACCCGTGTCTGCTGCTCACGCGCCCAACGCCACATCTTCGCTGCATGACTAGTCGACCACGCAGCATTGCGAGCCCTGCGATGACTACCAATCGCCACAGCAACACTTGGGCCATAGATCGAGCGCCAATGATCAAGCACTTCGCGCGATGCGCGTAATTGACCTGCAAGTAACGCTGAACCAAGTTCAGAATCTGGACCAAGGAGCGCAACAAGACTGTGCCGATGAGCCAAGAGATCTGAAGCTTCCAATATTGGTAAGCCATAACGATCTGCATTTGCGTGCGCTGCAGAAATTAACCGCGATAGCGACGCCCACCCAGCACGACCACGCGCCAAAAACACCACACGAGCATCACCTTGCGCAACCCATGCACCACCGCGTGCAGGGGTGCGCCGAGCGCGTGTATGAATCGCGGGCGCATGCACCGGAACCACAGCAAGATCAACGCCAACAACAGGAGTAAGCCCTGCCTGCTGCGCGGCTTGCACCCACTGCACTGCGCCATAGACACCATCGCGATCGGTCAACGCAATAACACGATGCCCATCGGCTGCAGCACGTTCAATAATGCGCTGCGGTGTTGCGGTGCCGTATTGCAGCGAGTAACTCGAGGCCACCCGAAGATGTGGCCAGGACAATTCCATAAAGAACTAGTGCCCAGATGGCAATGGCTGCTGCGTAACACCCAGAGCAGTGGTGACTCGCTCCACAAACATCTCCGCATCACGCACAAGATCATCAGCCTCACGGGCACTGACACATGGCACGCCTGCCTGCGCAAGCGAGCGCTTGCGCGCACCAGCGGCAAAGAAGTCAGACCATTCAGTGAACTCTCCTGCAACTTCTGGCAGTACTTGCCACACACTGCGCACTCGACTGCGCGACTTGCGTTGCACCCGACCACGCGCTGCGAGCACCGCCGCAGCTGCACGTAACGCAGCAAGATGCGCCGCTGCATAGCGATCAGCTGCCGAACTGGCGATCACTGCTTCAGTGAGGCTGTGGCGAGCTGCCGCGATTAACTCTTGGGTTGCCGAAGGCAGGGCGTACAGCGCAGTGACAGACGTTGGGGTTGCAATCAGGGTTGACATGGGGACTCCTTGTGGGTGTGGTTCGACTGAAAACGCTCGACCCATCGACCCGGCCCCTTATCTCGCCGAGCTCGGGGTCGAATCGAGCCCGGCGAGATAAGAACGCTCCCTGAGAGCCTTGGCCGCGAATCCGAAGACCTCAGGAATTCGAACATACGTTCGAACAAGGAGCACGTTAGCCCGAGGGGCTGACAACCGTCAATCCCGTACTTCTCACCTACCTTCGCTCCCCCTCGGCTAGGGTCCGGCTACCCCACCCAAGGAGCACTCATGAGCAAGGTTTGGTTCATCACCGGCGCATCCCGCGGCTTTGGTCGCTCCTGGGCAATTGCCGCCCTTGAACGCGGCGATCGCGTTGCCGGTACCGCTCGCGATATCTCGATGCTCGCCGATTTAGTTGCTACCTACGGCGATGCTTTCTTGCCACTGCAGCTTGACGTCACTGATCGCAGTGGTGATTTCGCGGCCGTACAACAAGCACACGAATACTTCGAACAACTTGATGTGGTCGTCAATAACGCGGGTTACGGTCATTTCGGTTTTACTGAAGAACTCTCCGAAGCCGATATTCGCAACCAAATGGAAACGAACTTCTTTGGCGCTCTTTGGGTGAGCCAAGCCGCAATTCCGATCATGCGCAATCAAGGCTCTGGTCACATCATTCAGATTTCTAGTGTTGGTGGCGTGTGCGCCTTTCCAATGCTCGGCGCCTACAACGCATCAAAGTGGGCACTGGAAGCGATGAGTGAAGCACTCTCCCAAGAGGTTTCTGGATTCGGCATCAAGGTCACGATCATCGAACCTGCAGGCTTTGCCACTGAATGGGGTAACACTTCATCAGTGCACTCAACTGCGCTGCCACACTATGAAGACAAGCGTGCAGCCCGTGCTGCAGCTGCCCGCCAGACTCCTCCCGCAGAGGCCACCAATGCCGCGATCTTTGCTGTGGTTGATGCAGAGCATCCACCGCTTCGCTTATTGCTCTCCAGCTTTGCCATCACCCTCGCAAACACTGCCTACGACAAGCGTCTGGCGGAGTGGGATCAATGGAGTGATGTCACTAAGGCGTGCGACAGCGTGTAGCGAGCGCCGAGCTACTCCTGTTGGGGATCCAAAGCTTCGGCATACCCCTCGCGGAATCCATTCTTTTTTTCCATAATTCGCAGTTCCAGCGCAGCCTTTTCTGCCGCGATATCAAGCGACGCACGCTTATCAGCGATGTAATCCATGACCGCAAACAGCACACCTGAAACCACAAAGGTCAGATGGATCATGATCATCCAAAAGATCTGATCCGTATCTGTCATCTCTGGCTCAAGAAACACTGCAAGCAACTGAATCACTGAAATCGCAACCAACGAACCGATGAGTTTGATCTTGAGACCAGAGAAGTCAACCTTGCCCATCCAACTTGGACGATCTTCAGTGTCTTTGGCAACCGAGATTTTCGAAACAAAGTTTTCATACCCACTGAAAATCACGATGATGATCAAGTTTGCTAACAACACGATGTCGAGTAATTCCAGCAAGCTGATCGTGGTCTCCTTCAGGCTTGCGCCGGAAGTAATGGTGAGCAAATGCCAGAATTCTTGAGCGAACTTGATAACGAGCACGAACAGGCCGAGCAGCAGACCGATATAGAACGGCATCAGCAGCCAGCGGCCGTTGAACAGCATCACTTCAACGCCATGTTCAAATGACTTGAATCTGCCAACAATCCCACCGCCGTGGGGATGCGGATTCTTGGTCATGATGCACTCCTTGGGAATCAAACTGGGCCTTAAGACTACTGACCCCGGAAGGCTGCGAATTTCCCGCTCTAGACTCACCATATGAGCGTGCGGGTCTATACGGGAGGTCATGCCGACCGCGGCAGCAACCTGCCGCCTTGGGTCCCAAAAGTGCCATGGATTCTGCTTGGCCTTGGCATCTTGGCTCAGGTCCTTTGGGTGCTCGTTGACGGCACCTTGCGACAGGCCCTCACTATCACTTCAGTGCTGGCCTTCTTCTTCGCATCAGCTATTCATGCCCGCCTGACCCGTCGCACCAAATGGACTGCGCAATATCTGGGCATCACCTTGGGCTTGAGTTTTCTCATCGAGATCCTTGGCGTACACACGCAGTTTCCTTTTGGTGATTACGCGTACACCAATGCGCTTGGCCCGCAGATGTTTGGTGTTCCACTCCTCA
>CAEZWR010000049.1_pt1 | contig 7970 bp, 5 predicted proteins | sample 7265031 | NCBI WGS metagenome assembly CAEZWR01 (sample SAMEA6813887, study PRJEB35770) | uncultured Actinomycetes bacterium | biome: Freshwater; feature: Freshwater reservoir; material: water | place: Czech Republic | collected 2015-11-04 | depth 0.5m m
AGCCATGGTGGTGCAGTTTGGATTAGCGATGATGCCCTTGCGCATATCTTTGATCGCGTCAGGGTTCACTTCGCTGACCACGAGCGGAACATCTGGATCCATGCGCCAAGCAGATGAGTTGTCGATTACCACTGCGCCTGCAGCTGCGTATTTCGGTGCCAGCGCTTTTGAAGTCGAGCCGCCAGCTGAGAACAGTGCAATTTCGATGCCAGTGAGGTCAGCGGTTTCCGCATCTTCAACAACGATTTCTTCGCCTCGGAAGGTGAGCGTGCTTCCGGCTGAACGTGAAGAAGCCATCAAGCGCAGGCGTTCAATCGGAAAGTTGCGTTCTTCGAGCAGGCGAAGCATCACCGAACCAACTTGACCAGTTGCACCCACAACAGCAACGTGCATGCTACGGCTCATCGTCCGGTTCCTCCGTACACCACTGCTTCACCGTCGGCATCAAGACCGAAAGCGGTGTGCAATGCCTGCACTGCGCGCTTAGCATCGTCAACACGAGTCACGACCGAAATGCGAATTTCAGAAGTGGAAATCATTTCTACGTTGATACCTGCACCAGCAAGTGCGGTGAAGAAATCTGCCGATACACCTGGATGTGAACGCATGCCCGCACCAACGAGGGAAACCTTGGCAACCTGATCATCAAGAATGAGATCTTCAAATGCGATCGCTGAGCGCTTTGCTTCCAGGGCTTCAAGTGCTTTCTTTGAAGAACCCACTGGGCAGGTGAAAGAAACATCCGTGCGACCAGTGGTAGCCGCTGAAATGTTTTGCACGATCATGTCGATGTTGATAGACGCATCAGCAAGCGCGCGGAAGATCGCCGCCGCTTCACCTGGCTTGTCAGGCACACCCACCACAGTGATCTTTGCGTCGTTAACGTCTGCAGCGACACCGGAAATGATCGGTTGTTCCATGGCTTTTCCTTCTGAGATAGCGGTAGCAATGGCTTCGGGTGACAACACGAACGTGCCATCAAGTTGAGAGAACGATGAACGAACGTGAATAGGAAGATCGAAACGACGTGCATATTCAACGCAACGAAGATGCAATACCTTCGCGCCAACAGCAGCGAGCTCAAGCATTTCTTCATATGTGATGAATGGAACCTTGCGTGCAGCAGGCACAACACGGGGATCAGCACTGAAGACACCATCAACGTCAGTGAAGATTTCGCATACGGATGCTTTTAGTGCAGCAGCGAGCGCAACCGCAGTGGTGTCAGAGCCACCGCGACCAAGCGTGGTGATGTCTTTCGTATCTTGGGCAACGCCTTGGAAACCTGCCACGATTGGAATCGCACCGGCAGCAATGGCTTCTTGAATGCGACCTGGGGTGACATCAATAATCTTTGCTGCGCCATGGGCGGCATCAGTAATAAGACCGGCCTGTGAGCCCGTGTACGAGCGGGCGTCTTCGCCAAGATCAGCAATTGCCATGGCCAGCACTGCCATGGAAATGCGCTCACCTGAGGTCAGCAGCATGTCGAGTTCACGTGCCGGTGGGTTTTCACAGACTTGTTCAGCGAGCTCGAGCAGTTCATCAGTTGTGTCACCCATGGCGGAAACCACAACGACCACATCGTGTCCGGCGCGCTTGGTCTCAACAATGCGTCGGGCAACACGCTTCACCGAGGCGGCATCAGCCACGCTCGAACCACCGAATTTCTGCACGATCAAGGACACGAGTGACAAGTCTACCCGGCAAAACGTAAGCGTTTTCCTCAAGGGTTTATCCACAAACACACGCCCAGATAGGCCCTGTCCACAGTTCTAGATTCGCCATGGACTCAGCGAATAGGGCCGACTTACCTTCACCGGATCTCCCCTTTCGGCATGGGTGCGCAACGGCGGGCGCACCTTTGCTGGGAGAGGAGGTGAAAGGTGGATGGGAAATTCGATCAGGGAAGGCGAAGGGCCCTGATGTACAGCCAATTGTTCATCGCAGTGGCTTGCATCATCAGGGCCCTCGCGGACCTCATTTGGACCCTTAAGGGCACCGGGTGACCTTTCGGGGCGGCAAGGGGACCTTTCAACCCCTGTCGCACCGCAAATATAAAACGAAAATTCGCAGAATTCAAGAGTGCCAAAGCGAGAAAGCCTTGCAATTACACGCGTCGTCGGCCTTCGAAGGCTCGGCCCAGCGTGACTTCATCTGCATATTCAAGATCGCCACCAACAGGCAAACCACTGGCTAAACGCGACACTGCAATGCCTAGTGGAGCAATCATCCGAGCAAGGTAGGTAGCGGTTGCTTCACCTTCAAGATTTGGGTCAGTTGCCAGAATGATTTCAACGATGGTGGCATCAGAAAGTCGCGCCATAAGTTCGCGAATGCGCAAATCATCAGGGCCGATGCCTTCAATTGGGCTGATCGCACCACCGAGCACGTGATAGCGGCCTTTGAATTCGCGAGTTTTTTCAATTGCGACGACGTCTTTGGACTCTTCAACAACACAAAGGATCGTTTGATCACGACGTGGGTCGCGGCAGATCCGACATTCCTCTTCTTCGGCCACGTTTCCGCATACCGCGCAGAAGCGAACCTTTTCTTTGACTTCGCGTAGGGCATCGGCAAGACGCATCACATCGGTGGGATCCGCAGAAAGAATATGAAATGCAATGCGCTGGGCACTCTTTGGGCCAACACCTGGAAGTCGACCTAACTCATCAATGAGATCTTGAACAATACCTTCGTACATCAGTGTTCTATCTCGCCGATTTGGGTGGCACCGAGCGCGCGAATCGCAAGATCGATACCTGACTCGTCGTCAACATCATCATCGTCAACACTCGGTGAATCAACTTCAGCGATCACAGCTATGGATTCATTCGCTAACCCACCGGTGGGAGCAACAGCATTTGGTGCAAGCACCACATCAATGCGCACATCAGCCCGCATCACATCAAGGATTGCTTGTCGCAAGCGCTCATCGTGACCGCTCGTGCGTGCGTTGTTGACCTGGCCGGCATTGGGAACACCAACAGCCAACGTGCCATCAGCAACGGTCAAAGGCTGAGAAGCATTGAACAACATCCAAGCAACGCGTGAATATGCCTTGGTGGCATCCATGACTGCTGGCCACATCGTGACGAAGTCGGAAAGTGACGGCGTATCGCCAATAGCTCCGGCAATGGGTCCCACCACAGCGACAGCTTCTTCGACTACTGGCTTTGCTGGTGGCCCGGCCTTAGGAATCTTTGGTGCTGCGGGTGACTTTGCACCAGTAGTTGCTTGAGCAGCAGGCGCAGCCGGCGCTTCCTTTTTTGCAGACGGCGCAGGATTGGCTGCTGTTGATGGAGCAACTGCCGAAAGCTTTGGTGGACTTGCTGGAACAGCAGGAGGAACTGAGGCAACTGACTTAGCTGCCATCACTGCATCCGCAGGCGCAGAGGCAAGTCGTCGTTCAATTTGGTCAAGGCGCGCACGAAGCCCGCGTTCATCGGCATCAATTGCCGGCAACAGCAAGCGGGCACACATCAATTCAAGTTGCAGGCGTGGAGCCGTAGCACCCTTGAGTTCACTCAAGGCTTCACTGACCACATCAGCTGCGCGTGAAAGTTCCGCGGCACCAATGAGTTGTGCTTGCTCAAGTTCACGGGCAATCAATTCATCTGGCCCGTCAATTAATGACATCGCGGCCGCGCCAGGTACATGCTGCAGCACAATCAAGTCGCGCAGACGCTCAACAAGATCACTGACAAAGCGGCGAGGCTCATGGCCTGCATCCATCACTTTTTCGATTGTGCCAAACAAAGCTGCGCCATCACGCGCGATCAGTGCATCAACTGTTTCATCGAGCAATGTCATGTCGGTCATACCAAGTTGCATCACCGTGTCGGCGTATGTCACGCCTTCAACACCAGCACCTGCAATCACTTGACCCAGAATCGAAAGACTGTCGCGAACGCTGCCTGCACCTGCGCGGGCAATCAACGCGAGGGCTGCCGCATCAGCAGCGACCCCTTCTTGTTCGCAGATGGAGGCAAGATGAAGCTGAAGTTCACGGGTGGAAACAAGGCGGAAGGTGTAGTTGTGCGTACGCGAACGAATCGTTGGCAGCACTTTGTCGACTTCAGTGGTAGCAAAGATGAAGCGCACATGCGGCGGTGGCTCTTCAACAAGTTTTAACAGTGCGTTAAAGCCTGCGGAGGTAACCATGTGGGCTTCGTCGATGATGTAAATCTTGTAACGCGAGGATGCAGGAGCAAACATTGCTCGTTCGCGAAGGTCGCGAGTGTCATCGACACCACCGTGACTTGCAGCATCAAGCTCTATGACGTCAATGGAACCCGCCCCGTTTGGCGCAAGATCCATGCAGCTTTGGCACACACCACAGGGTGTTGGAGTTGGACCCTGTTCGCAGTTCAGCGACCGAGCCATGATGCGGGCGGTTGAGGTTTTGCCGCAACCGCGAGGCCCAGCAAACAGATACGCGTGATGAGTGCGGTCGTTCGCTAGCGCGCGCGTCAACGGACCAGTGACGTGCTCCTGACCGACCACTTCCGCAAGGGAAGCAGGTCGATAAGTGCGATACAGGGCCATGGACACGGGGGCCACTCTATTGGCTCAGGCTGACACCTTCGAGGTCAATCAATTCTGCTACCTCTTCACGACGGCAAGTGGCGAGGAATAGCCCGAGTAGATCTGACCAGGCCAACCCACAGAGCGAATTCTCACGTTCAGCACGCCCTTTGGAACATTGACCAAATCGAAAACAGCACTCGTGCTACCCATATTGGAGCCCACAGGATCGCCGAAGGTTGTCCAACTCGTAGCCCCTGGCCACTGATACGAGAACTCATAGCCCATCACATTGCGGCCGCCAGGCATCGCTGTATCCGGGGCGGCCCAAGTCATGGTCATCCAACCAAGGGATGAGTCGTAGGTAGCGTTGACGTTCACTGGAGTGGGTAGCTCATTGGTGCACTGGCGCCGCGGTGATTCAGGCGATGTCCTGGATCGCTTGCCGCTTGTTGAGAGCGTGGACACTCGAAATTCCACGGTATCGAACTCATCGGCACCAACCTGCTCGCGAGTCAGACGCTTTGACGGGACCTTGTTGCTTGTGGTTGCCAAAACTTTCCAAGGAGTCTTTTTCGAAACGTTGCGACCTTCAATGCGATAGCCCTCTAATAAATCTGTATCAAGTGAACTGCCCTGCCATGTCACGACTACCGCTGAGCTGTTAATAATCGCATTGACGTTATTTGGGGGTGTGACGTTTTTCGTTACAACAATTCTGGCAGGTGTGGACCAATCGGATGCCTTACCGTTGATCACCGCTTGCACCCGGAAATCAAAAATGCTTCCGGAGAGATCGAGCCAAGGAGCCTTTTCTGTGTAACTCTGACCTTCTAAAACGTTCGCAAACCCATCCCAGGGTCCCCACGAACCGCTACTGAACTTACTTCTCTCTTCAATGTTGTAGCTCGTTTTTGTGGTTGAGCCAAAGGTTTCTAGCGGCATATCCCACGTCAATCTCAATTGCGTCCCGGTGCGTCCTGCTTGAAGATTGATTGGAGCTGGGGTCGTGGACGAAACGGTAGAGCCAGTTCCTGTTGACGGTTGGGTACTTGGTGCTGATGTGGTTGATGTCCCTGCACGCAACGCATTCCATTTCGCATTCACTACTGGCGAACCCGACCACATTTGAACACCAAGCAAATCAAACGGTGCTGCGGTGTAGAGGTACCAGAACGTTGCATCAATGCCAAGCGTTGCGGAGTCGCGATAGGTCTGCTCAAGAAGGGTTGCGCCTTGCTCGTCAGTGAAGTCTGTTCCTGGGCGCGCGCCAGGGCCTGCGAGTCCGTAGTTCACTTCAGTGTCGAAAATCAATCGATCGAGAAGCGGTGAATCCGGACCAACAGCTTTCACAACTGCAGTTTGCCAAGCCTTGATATCGGCCATGCGCTGCGTTGAAATTCCATCGAATGGAATGTCGCCAGCTGGGTAGGTATGAATGGTGTAGCCATCAAATGGATTGCCGTAACGGCCGAGCGCTTCCAGATAACCCGTGGTGAACTTCGCCGCTGGTGAAACCAAACGAGTTGTCGTGGAAGCCATCATGACAAGCGCACCCGAATTCGATGACTTGATGATGTCGTAAGCAGTATCTGTGAGTTCTGCAAGTTGATCGTAAGAACCAGTCCAAAAAGTTTGCAGGTTTGCTTCGTTCCAAACTTCGTACCCAGCAATGCGATTGCCGTAACGACTGACGACAGCTTGGACGTAGTTCTTCCAGTCGTTGATGTCTTTTGGTGGACTTGCTGTGCCAAGACCCCAACGTGCATCTCCAGCATTTGGATCACTTGCGGCCCAGGTCGGAGTTAATCCAAGAACGAGCATTGGTCGCGCGCCTGTTGCTTCTGATTGAGCTACTCGCATATCCAGAACAGACCAGTCAAAAACACCCTTTGAGGGGTTCACGTCTTTCCAAGCTGTCTTCATATCCCACAAGCGATGCATGCCAGCTTTGAGAGGCACCGCACCCGTAACTTCTGGTGCAACTTCCATTGACATGAAATAACTCGCGCGTGGTGATGCGGTTTGGAATTTCTTCAATCCTGCATCGATCTGCGCTGGTGTGAGATCAGCAGCCTGTGCACTCGAGGGCACAACAGTGAGAACAGAACCGATGCCTAATGAGAGTGCAGCAATCTTGACAATCCAATTGCGTGAACGTGGTGTCTTGGCCATGTGCTGATCCTCTACATTTAAGGGACCCCCCGCACACCCGTAAGAGCTCGCCTGTCCTTGCTGCCTTCCGGCCCTGGGGAGGTTCAGCGAGATCACGCCGCACGAGGGGTCGCGATAACTGTACGGGCAGGGAGCAGATTGAGGCCAACTCGCACTGGACGATAGGCTCCCTCACGGAGGATTCGCCTAGTGGCCTATGGCGCTCGCTTGGAAAGCGGGTTGGGGGAAACCCCTCAGGGGTTCGAATCCCCTACCCTCCGCCACCTGAAAGCCGCCCCTTGTGGGCGGCTTTCTGCTTGCAGCCGATCACTGGCGGGAATGCCTATCTCGATGATTGTGTTGTCACCAACACATTCACGTTAGGGAGCCCGATGAATCCATTTATGGTCGTGTGCACGTTCAAGCCCGGTACAGATATGGCACAGGTCGGCGCTGTCGTTGCCGATGAGCAGGCCAAGGCAAAAGAACTGCAAGATGCTGGCCGTCTGACTGGCATCCATCTTGCGATTCCACGCGGCACGGTCTTTTTGCAGGTTGCAGCGTCAGATGAGGCCGCAGCCCAAGCAACTGTGATGGAACTGCCCATGTCTCAGTTCTGGGATGTCGATATTTTTCCGCTCGTCTTACCTGCGCACTGATCCCTGCCAACAACCTGATGGCCAAGCACAAGGGCACCAATAGGTGGCCTCGTTTCGCGGCTGTACCCTCTTCCACGGTGGCGTGTCCGAGCGGCCAAAGGAGCGCGCCTCGAAAGCGCGTGTGGGGGCAACTTCACCGTGGGTTCAAATCCCACCGCCACCGCCAATTCATGGGCATCCAGATGTTTGGGTGCCCATGAAGCATTGAGAAGCCGGCGAACAGATTCGGGACCTTGGGCCCTATGAACTCTCTTGGCTTGACATATAACTTAGGTAACCCTAACTTGAGCGCATTGATTTAAGTAAGGGTTGCCTAAGTTAAGGAGTTCGGATGTTCGCCAATTTTCTGATCGGGTTACGCGAGGGCATTGAAGCTGCCTTGATCGTGTCGATTTTGGTGGCCTACATCGTCAAACTCGGTCAGCAACATCTTCTTCCTCGCCTATGGGCAGGCGTGGGGTTGGCAATCGCACTCTCCGTGGGATTCGCGGCCCTGCTTGCCATCACCGGTAATGAACTTTCAGAGCGTGCCGAGCAAATTTTTGCTGGCACCACCAGCCTTGCAGCAGTTGCCCTGATTACTTGGATGATCTTCTGGATGGCCAAGCGCGCACGCTTTATTAAGGGCCA
>CAEZWR010000050.1_pt1 | contig 7938 bp, 8 predicted proteins | sample 7265031 | NCBI WGS metagenome assembly CAEZWR01 (sample SAMEA6813887, study PRJEB35770) | uncultured Actinomycetes bacterium | biome: Freshwater; feature: Freshwater reservoir; material: water | place: Czech Republic | collected 2015-11-04 | depth 0.5m m
AAGCCATCTTCTTCGGGGAGGAACTGGGTGACAACGCCGTTTTCAATAACCATCGCGTAGCGCTTTGAGCGAAGTCCACCAAGTGCTGGAGCATCGACGTTCATGCCAACGGCGAGAGCAAACTTGCCTTGCGGGTCAGCTGCCATCACGAATTGCTCACCAACACCTTGCGCCTTACCCCAGGCATCCATCACGAAAGCATCGTTCACGCTGATGCACACGATTGAGTCAACGCCCTTGGCGGAGAGCTCAGCGGCCTTGTTCACGAAACCTGGCAGGTGCATCTTTGAGCAGCCTGGGGTGAAGGCGCCGGGAACTGCGAACAGCACCACGCGACCCTTGCTCAGGATGTCCTGAGAGGAAACCGGGGTTGGGCGATCCTCTTGGATCACGAAGAGTTCAACGTCAGGAACGGTGTCACCGATGGCAATAGTCATAAGGCAACCCTAAGTGAAATCCGCCCCAGCTGAAAAGACTTGCCATTTCTATACCCCTTAGGGGTATACTTCATGAAACGATTGTCGTTGGAGGAAATTATGTGTAGCCCAATTGCCTGTTCAAAGTGCGGCAAAACCACGTGGACCGGTTGCGGTGCACATGTTGAACAAGTGCAGGCCATGTTTACTCAAGAAGAATGGTGCACCTGCGAGCGCTAACTGCGCACCACCAGAAAACATTCGGCCCGGTACCTCCACAAGGAGGCCGGGCCGAAACGTTGAACGCTCGAGTGTTAGTTGCGTAGGAACTTGTTGGAATCAAGTTCCAAATACTTGCCCTTTGCTGGTGCGCTCAAGGCAATGTCAGCACCGATAGGCACTGAACCTGAGACCCACACAGTGATCTTGTTGCCACTCTTCTTTACATAGCAGTCAGCCATGGCATCCATGAACTTGCTGCGAAGCAACGGGCCACAGGTCACAACAATGCTTGCCTTCTGCCCTGCGTTGGTCTTCAAGACCTTGTTGACGATGACGTTGTTTCCGGTGTGCAGCTTCTTCGGTACCTTCCAGTTGATCACAACCTGAGGTGTTCCCACCTCAACCGTTTCCTGCAGGGTGGTGATCTTGCCGCTCTTGTCTTTCACAACAATCGAAATGACATCGGTACCGACATAACCAGCATCAGGTGTGTACTTGATGGTGACTGGATCAACGATCACGGCGGTGCCGTGCGCTGGATCCTTAACCTCGGTGACAGTTGCACCATCGGGTGCACCTGGAACATCAGCAATGTGAATGATGACCGGCTTATCAATTGGCGTGGTTGGTGCGCCATTATCTGGATTAACGGGAAGTACCCCAGAAGCTGTTGGTGTTGCAGAACTACTGGCTGTAGTTGATGCACTTGCCACCGGTGTTGCAGATGAAGTAACCGTTGCCGTTGGTGAAGCGCTTACGGTTGCCGTTGGTGAAGCAGAAGCTGTTGGTGTCGCTGTCACGGTCGCTGTTGCAGTCGGTGTGGCAGATGCCGATGGAGATGCAAGTGGTGAACCAAGATCAGCAGCCATCCACAACTGGTAGGTAGGAAAACCTGACAACTTGGTCTGAGTCAACGTGATCGCGGTGACTGGTTGCGTTGCTTGGAACCAACCAGCTGCACCGTTGGTGTCGTTGGTGTTGCCTTTCAACGTTGCAGTGCTGGCATTCCACACCGGTTGATCGGTGTTGCCGCTTTGGTAGTTGAATGAAGACTTGTACCAACCAGAAACATCCAGGCTTTGACCCTTGTCACCCTTCGCAACGATTGAGATCTGTTCAGCATCAACGTCACCCAATGCGAAGCCCCAGAAACCTGCAGGAATCACTCGGTTGAAAGCAATCGTGATGCTGCCAGTTGTCTTGCCAGACACCAATGAAGTCGAGAGATAGGTCTTGCCACTTGACGTGCCATAAACCTGACCAAACGGAGTGGAACCAGTCAGCGTTGCTGAGGTCGCCACAGAAACATCGCTATCGACCACAGTGATCTGCGCTGTTGGGAACAAGTTTCCCGGCATGGTCGCGGTTGCTGCGGTGCCAGTGTTGTTTCCTGAAGTACCGAAGGTCGCGTAGGTCAACTGTGGAGCTGCGGTGGAAAGTGCAGCGAAGCCGATCGAGCCAGCCACTAGTGAAATTCCAAGGACAGAGAAAAGTGCGGGTTTCATACGAAAACCCTAAAGGCCACGCGGGACGGTCTAAAACCAAATACGTCTCCCATTTGCTGGACATCTACCCAAGCGAATGCCTACAACTCCTACCAAAGACAATTGTCTGATGACCACAAGCGTGCCTGCTGAGACTGACGTCTTAGTGATTGGCGCGGGCCCTGCCGGCTCAGCTGCCGCCGCATGGGCGGCTCGCTTTGGCCTTGATGTGGTGCTAGCCGATACCAAGACCTTCCCTCGCGATAAGACTTGCGGCGATGGGCTAACTCCCCGAGCCGTGCACGAACTGCAAAATCTTGGTCTTGGAGATTGGTTGGCAACACAGCCACGCAACCTTGGCTTGCGCGCTGCGGGTTTCAAGCAAACACTGTTACTGCCATGGCCAGGCGGAACGCTGCCGAACTATGGATCAGCGGTGCCACGCATGGAACTCGACGCGAAAATTCGCGAGGTGGCACTTGATTCCGGTGCAATTCCTGCCGACGGTTACCGCGCAGTTGATGTCGTTAAAGAAAACGACCGCGTTGTCGCCGTGATTTTCGAAATTCGCGAGGACGGCAAGCGCGTCACCAAAGAAATTCGCTGCAAGCGACTTGTTGTTGCCGATGGTGCGAAATCTCAGCTTGGACGCAGCCTTGGCCGCGAATGGCATAAAGACACTGCATATGGAGTTGCTGGGCGTGCATACATCGATAGTGGCCGCTCGAATGATAAATGGATTTCATCACACCTTGAATTACGTGGTGAAAAGAACGAAGTGCTTTCCGGTTACGGCTGGATCTTTCCGCTGGCTGATGGTGAAGTGAATATCGGTGTTGGAACATTGGCAACGAATAAGCGCCCAGCCGACATCAATCTGCGCACACTCACAGAGTTGTACACAAAACAACAACGCGAGTTATGGGAACTGGATGGTGAACTCAAGAACTTCTCCTCCGCGTTGTTACCAATGGGTGGAGCGGTGAGCAATATCGCTGGAAAGAATTGGATGTTCATCGGGGATGCAGCTGGTTGTGTAAACCCCTTGAACGGCGAAGGCATTGATTACGGACTAGAAACCGGACACATTGCCGCAGAAATGCTCGCTGACACTGCCAATAATCCAAACGCGGATCTCACGCATCTATGGCCAGGTGAACTCAGCGTCCAATACGGAACAGCATTCTCAATTGCCCGACGTATCGCAGGCCTCCTCACAGTTCCAGGATTCATTAATACGTTCGGCCCTGTGGGCATGCGCTCGAAATCCTTAATGACCATTGCCCTTCGGGTGATGGGTAATTTGGTTACCGAAGAAGATAAAGACGCCACAGCAAAGTTGTGGCGAACCGCAGGCAAGTTCAGTCTTAAACTGGATAACAGACCGCCGTTTTCTTAAAGCAACGAAAGGCTTCCCCCATGCCAATCTTTCGCTCAATGACTCGCTCAATGACTCGCTCAACATCGCGTCGCACGTTCGTGTTGACACTTTCAACGATCGCGGCAGCGGGTGTCTTGACAGCATGCGGATCTTCCGAAGAAGCAGTGCCGCCTACACCGATGCCAATGATCAGTAGCGCCTCACCGAACGCATCAGTTGATGCTCGTGCAGCGGATGTCATGTTTGCGCAAATGATGATTCCGCATCACCAACAAGCTATTGAAATGTCAGACATGGCGTTGTCACAAGCCAGCAGTAATGAAATTAAAGATCTTGCTGATCAAGTCAAAGCCGAGCAAGGTCCAGAAATTGCAGTGATGCGAGGTTGGTTAGCAAACTGGGGCGCAGCTGAAACTGCAGCAGATGATCATTCAGATCACTCAACGGGAACCGGCATGATGACCGAGGATGACATGGCGGCTCTATCAGCAACGACTGGTCCTGATTTTGATCGTTTGTGGTTGCAGATGATGATTACGCATCACAAGGGCGCTATCACAATGGCACAGGAAGCACTTGCTACCACGACTGATCCAGAAGTGAAAACCCTTGCTCAAGCAATCATTGATGCACAAACCAAAGAAATTGCATCAATGGAAGTGTTGCAAGCAAATGGTGAGTAAAACAATTCAACGAGTGGTGTAACTACAGATCGAAATCATCGTCGAGCACGGTCTCCTGCAATGCCAAACGAAGTGGCGACATGCGAAGAATTGCCGGCGGACCATCAAGCAGGTTTTGCATTGCCGGGATGACATCAGCAAGTGCCACTGCTTGTTGATGTTCTATCTGCGCTTCGTCGTTAGCAAAGATTTGATACAACCAAACGAGGTTGTCACTATCTGGGTCAATGGACAGCGTGTAGATCTCGGTACCAGGCTCTTCACCGAGGCGATCCATGTAGTTGTTAAACAGGTCAAGCAGCGCGGGGCGCATTCCTGGTTTGCAGGTCAAGCGCACAAGGGCTGCAGTGCGACCCGCAAGGAGAACCTGAATAGGTGGAATCGCGTGAGCGTTGCCTGCCACAGTTCCTCCGAAATTGAAACGCAGTTATGCGTTGTTAGCCAGGTACCACTGGTACGTACTAGCGATGCCGTCTGCCAAAGAAATCTTCGGGTACCAACCAAGATCGTTGATGCGACTGGTGTCGAGCAACTTACGTGGCATGCCGTCAGGCTTACTTGAATCCCATTGAATCGTGCCTTCGTAACCCACTGCAGCAGCAACGGTTTCAGCAAGTTCCTTGATCGGCATGTCATCGCCAAGACCAACGTTGATGGTTTCGTGTGAGTCGTATTTCTGCAGCAGCATCAAACAAGCAGCTGCAAGATCGTCTACATGCAAGAACTCACGACGTGGTGAACCAGTTCCCCACACCGTGACAGTCGGTGCACCAGAAATTTTCGCTTCATGGAAGCGTCGTATGAATGCTGGCAACACATGTGAGGTTTCTAGATCGAAATTATCGCCTGGGCCATACAAGTTTGTTGGCATCGCCGAAATCCAGTGACGGTCATATTCAGTGCGGTGCGCTTCGATATAGAAGATGCCGGAGATCTTTGCCATCGCGTAGGCCTGATTGGTTGGCTCAAGTGGGCCAGTCATCAATGAAGACTCGCGAATTGGCTGAGTTGCAGCGCGTGGGTAGATGCACGAAGAACCAAGGAAGAGCAGACGATCAATATCGATCGCGTGAGCCGCATCCATGATGTTGGTCTGAATTAAGACGTTGTCGCGCAGGAACTCAACTGGGTAGGTGGAGTTGGCCATGATGCCGCCGACCTTGGCTGCGGCATCGATCACGATGTCGGGCTTGGCCTCACTGATGGCGGTGAAGGTGGCCTCGCGGTCACGAAGATCGAGCTCGGATGAGCGATAACCAATGATTTCGCCAACTCCGGCAGCCTCTAAGGCGCGCACAATTGCCGAACCCACGAGTCCGTTATGACCAGCGACGTAAACCTTGACGTCACCCCAGGCGAATTCAGGCAGCATTTCTTCATTCTGTCACAGAACAGACATCTTCCTGATGCTCCGTCGCCGGGCAAACAGAAGAAGAATGACCAGTCACGCGTAATTACCAAACATCATCAATCAGGCTGCGCAACCAACTGTTCGCGACTTCCTGACTGAACGGGCGCACCACCATGGGCTTATGTAGCCGTTAGGGTGAGCAACATGCTTAAGCGCGGCAATAAGACCCCACTTCCTCCCGGTAAATACCGCATGGGCGGCAAGCACTTTAAGAACGACAAGGCATTTATCAAGACTGCGGTTGGCGACGTGAAGCGCTTGGAGCAGTACGCCGGCTTGAACAAAGATTCCGCGTTGCTGGACTGGGGCTGCGGTGCTGGGCGCCTCGGCGTGGGCGTGCGCGAGTACTTCGGTGCGATCCGTGACTATCACGGCGTTGATATTCAAAAGGAACTCATCGACTGGGCTGATGAGAATCTTGCTGGGCCTGGCATGCGCTTTACCTATGTGAATGTCAGCAACGAGCGTTACAACCCAGACGGTTCACCAGAGCGCACCCTTGCTGCGGATCCAGGCAGTGTTGATGTGTTCTACGCGTATTCAGTTTTCTCACATATGAATGACGAAGACACTCCTGCGTATCTCAAGTTGATCGCAGAAGCATTGAGCGAAAACGGCAAGGCATTCGTGACCTGCTTTGTTGAAGAAGACGTTGCTGGCTGGGAAGAAAACCCAGAAGGCTACGGACCACTGGATTGGAAAGGCCGCTTGCACTGCACCCGCTTTGCGCGCTGGCACTTTGAAGATCACGTAAATGCTGCGCGTCTTGCTGTTGATCGTTTCGAGTATGGGCAAGAGACCGATGGTCAAAGCTTGTACGTGTTGCGCAAGCGCTAGCGGTAAATATCTCGGCGATGGCCGATTCGCAGAACGGTAACGGTGACAATCTCGTTATCGATTTCGTAGACAACTCGATATTCGCCCCGCCTTGCTGACCAAGAACCTTCTAGGTTTCCAAGGAGTGGTTTGCCAACGCGTCGAGGATTCTCGGCAAGTGGGCCATGTATGAATTCCCACGCAGCTGCGGCAATTGATTCGGGCAACTGTGTTTCAAGTGCCCTGCGAGCCGGTGGAGCAATTCGTATTTCGAAAGCCACTAGGCCGAGCGCCGTTTAACTTGTGAAAGTGCAACAGTGTTGCCTTGAGCAATTGCTTCCCGCGCTTCCGTTATTTCGGCCATAGCTTCAGGATCAGATAAAATCGCGATTGTTTCTTCGAGCGATTCAAGGTCGTCAGGAGAAATCAGCACTGCAGCTGGTTCACCGTTACGCGTGATGACAACTCGTTCATGCGTTCCGTGCACTGAGTCGACGAAGGCTGAAAGTTGTGCCTTCACAGTTGCCAAAGAAGTTGTAGTCATGACCAGAATTATAGTCTTCTTTGGAGAATCGTCAAGAGTCGTCGATGCGAAACCTTGGAAAGGCTGCAGCGATTTACACAATGTCCATCTATTCGTGACCCTTGAGGCCGGTGTCATTCAGGCAGATCGGACGTATGGTCAGTTAGGGTCCAAAAACCTTTGTTATCAACACCTTGGAGTTTTTTCATGCGTCGTGCCCTTATTGCAGCTGTTGCTGGAGCGATCACGCTCGGCTCAGTAGCTATGGCTGTTCCTTCCCAAGCAGCATCAGTGGGTAACCCACTGCCCGTTACCCAGTTCGGGCAGCACGTTCCTGGCATCGCTGCCGGCGTGAAGCCAACAGTGCCGTTTGGCACGATTCGTCTGTGGGACGCAGGCGTGGCCTGGGGTCAGGTCAACCAAGGGCAAGGCAAGTTCTGGTGGAACGGTCTGGACGCCGCAATCCAAAACGCCAACGCACAAAAGGTTTCATCCCTCTACGTTCTTGGTTCAACTCCAACATGGGCCGCAACCAACAAGAGCCAAGGCACGTACCCAAATAAGGGTGCAGCTTCCATGCCGGGCATGGCCAACTGGAAGAACTGGGTCACCGCAGTTGTGCAGAAGTACGCCAACTCAATTGATTCATACCAAATCTGGAATGAAGCAAACCTGACCAACTTCTTTGCGGGCACACCTCAGCAGATGGCTGATCTCACCGCAGCTGCGTACAAGATCATCAAGGCTGGCGATCCAACTGCCAAGGTTGTTTCCGCATCGAGCACCGTTCGCTTGACTGGTCGTTACAACAAATTCTTCCCTGCGTACTTGACCGCATTGAAGAAGAAGGGCTGGCCAGTGGATGCAGTTGCAATCCACAGTTACCCAGCTGCAAACGAAGGCCCAGCCGAGCGCATCAACTACATCAACAAGACCAAGGCTGACATGTCAAAGGCGGGCGTACCTGCAGCAATTGAACTGTGGGACACCGAAGTCAACTAC
>CAEZWR010000051.1_pt1 | contig 7870 bp, 8 predicted proteins | sample 7265031 | NCBI WGS metagenome assembly CAEZWR01 (sample SAMEA6813887, study PRJEB35770) | uncultured Actinomycetes bacterium | biome: Freshwater; feature: Freshwater reservoir; material: water | place: Czech Republic | collected 2015-11-04 | depth 0.5m m
GAGGCGGCGGATACGGCGGCGCGGGCCAGGTTGGCCCGGGTGGCGGCAGCGGTAACGGAGGAGATGGCATCCCACTCAATATCAGCGGGCTCGGCGGCGCGGGCGGAGTCGGCGGTCTGGCGGGGCCTTGCAGTGCCGCACCAGCTGACCCCAATCCTGCTCGAAGACTCGCCCGATACGGCACCCCCGGTGGAAATGGCAATGGCGGCGCTGGCGGCGCCGGCGGCGGGTTTAGCCGTAATCAGGGAGGCAGTGGCGGAATCGGCTCTGGAACCGGCGTCGGTGGCACCCAAGGAAATGATGGAGCCGTGTGTTTTGTTCGCACTGATATCAAGGCCGTGGCGGGCGGTGGCGGTGGCGGTTACGGTGGAGGCGGCGCAGGGCTGAGTACTGCTCCCACTGATGGCGGCGGCGGCGGCGGCGGAAGTACCGGGCCTTCCGGTCGCAGTTTCAGCATTGCCACCAACGCCGGCGCAGTCGGGGCAGCTGGCGGTAACGGGTACGTCACCATCTCGTCTGGCATTGCCCCCGTTGATTTGGAAGAGCCAGCACCACTACCACCGGATATCTTCCAAAGCGTCGGGCTACCAAAGTCAGGTAATTGCACTTCCATCGATGACTCCGCACTGAACTGGGCCGGCTCAACCTCAGGAGGTTGGACTGCCTCGTGGGCTCAATGGATGAATAGCGGGCTTGGCGGCGCAGTCTGTAACCGGATCCTCGGATACGACCCATATCTCGAGCACTGGTTTACCCGTTGACGGCGATTTTCCTCACCTGGAAATGTCTTACTCGTGTGGTCATGGCGGTGTTGCTGCTCGTCACCTGCGCATTGACGCAAGCGCAGGCTGCCAATGCCGCAACGTCGAGTGCTACATGGGTGAACCCAACACTCGGACCCGACGGTCAAAGAATCGGTGGTTGGGGTTGCATTCGCACCATGATCAATGAGGGAAATGGCGTCTGGGAGATCGCCAACTAGGCATTGAGCTCTGAGCCTGTCTCTCCGGCGGGTCCAGACGCTAGACAACCAAATAGTCAGACGTTCATGCCATCGTGAAGCCATGGCTACGAGCAACCTTTCCCTTGAATCCGTGCTGTTACTGCTAGCAATTGGTGCCTTCGTTGGAGCTTGCGCTGCTTCGGTGTTCTTTTTAATGCGGCGTCGAAATGATGCTCAGGCTGATGCAGCAGTTGTCGATGCCCTCACCCCTGTTGCCGAATCCCTGAAGGCATTGGCCGCTCAGGTAGAGCGCCACGAGCGCACCAACGTTGCCGCTCAAACCGAATTACGCACCACACTCACCACCACGTGGGAAAACCAGGTACAGGTGCTGCAGCGCTCAACTGATGATGTTCGTCGCGAGGCTTCGCGTCTTGCTGAAGTCTTGAGTCGCTCTGGTGCGCGTGGCCGCTGGGGTGAGATGCAATTGCGGCGTCTCGTGGAAGCTTCTGGACTACTTGATCGCGTTGACTTTGTTGAGCAAGCCAGCTTCGACTCCCACGATGGTGTTGGCCGCCCCGACATGATCATTCGCCTCGCGGGTGATCGAAGTGTTGTGATCGACGCGAAAGTGCCGCTTGCTGCATTTCTTGAAGCTGAACAAACAACTGACGAAGCAAGTCTGCAACTGCGTTTGCACCAGCATGCCGCCGCAGTCATTCGTCACATTGATGCCCTGAAAGCACGCGACTACCAGCGCATGGTTCCCAACAATGCTGAGTTCGTCGTGATGTTCTTGCCATCAGAGGCGTTACTCGAAACTGCATTGCAGATGCGCCCAGACCTTTTGGACTACGCATTTGAACGCAACATCGTTCCGGCAACACCAACTACCCTGTTCGCACTGCTGCGCACCGTCTCACTGACCTGGCGCCAAGAACAACTCGCTGAACATGCTGAAGAAATTCGCGTGCTCGGCGTTGAACTGCATCGTCGGCTCGTCACCATGGCTTCACATTTTGCCAAGGTGGGTAACTCATTGGATTCAGCCGTAGCCCAATACAACAAGGCTGTTGGCTCCTTGGAATCACGCGTTCTGGTCACTGCCCGTCAGTTCGGGGAACTAGGAACCGGCGATGCAGAACTTGAAGCGCCAACCTTGCTGCACACCACGACCCGACCACTGTCCGCGCCTGAGCTCATTGCGGATGTGAGTTGAGTACCCTGAAGGGGTGATGGACGAAAGCCAATTTGGCGATCCCGCTGAAGACGACGCATATAGCGCTCTCTTTCGTCCGCAATCCCCTGCTCAGATTCCTGTGTCTGAAGAAGACGAAGTGATCGTCATCGTTGAAGAGGCACAGTTCGTCCCGGTTGTTCCACCTGCAGCCACACCCGTGATCAGCAGCCCAAAGGCAGATACCGGACGCCTGTTTCGCAGCGTTGGTGTTGAAACCTCAACCACTGCACTCCCAGCGCTGAGCCGGTCAGAAGCAGCACATCTGCGCACGGTCGGTGCTGACCGCACAATGGCGATGCCGGTAGTCCAAGCTAGCGCTGGAGCAATTGACCAAATTGCCGTAGGCCAGCAAGCCCCCTCCGAACCTGCACCCGCTCCCCTTGGTGAGACTTCACAAGAAATATTCGCAGCACCCATCATGAGCGAACCCGAGCAAGCCACCAGCAAAACAAAGGAGGCGCACATGAGTAAGTCGCGCCGTAGCGATCCAGGCTTGAATCCGCTCGGTGTTTATGTGCTGGTGACTGGTGCCACCGTGGTTGCGGGCTTCCTTGACTCCTTCATCAGTGGCACTGGCCTTGGCTGGCTCACCGGCATCGTCTTCGTGATTTCTTCGATCTACTGCGCAGTGAAGGTTCGCATCAGCGATGCCAGCGTTGCTGTGATCACTCCACCCATTGCGTACGGCATTGCAGCACTTACCGTTGGTCAGTTGGGCCAGAGCCGTGCTGGTGGCGCACTCATTTCAGTTTTTGTTAATGCCTTCACAACTCTGTCTGACAACTGGTTCTGGATTATCGGCACCACTCTCGTAGCGCTTGCCGTTGTTGTGGTGCGCTCGCGTCGTTAGTTCGCTTGTGCTCTCATCTCGCGACGCAACTCTGGCGGCAATGCAAACACGAGCTTTTCAACGGTGGTCGTAATCTCTTCCACATCGATGTAACCACGTTCTGCCAACCAAGCAATGACATCTTGAACCAAAATTTCTGGAACTGAAGCGCCACTCGTGAGACCAATGGTCGTTGCGTTTTCAAACCACGCTTCTTGAAGTTCATCTGCACCATCAACACGGTAAGAACTTTTCGCACCAGCTTCAACAGCGACTTCAGCAAGGCGTACCGAGTTAGAGGAGTTTCCCGAGCCAACGACGATTACAACTTCGCACTCCGGCGAAATTGCCTTGACTGCTGCTTGGCGGTTCTGAGTCGCATAACAAATGTCATCACTGGGTGGGCTGACAAGATTTGGGAAACGATTTTGCAATACGTCAACGGTTGCAATCGTTTCATCAACGGAGAGGGTTGTTTGGGAAAGCCAAATGAGTTTGTCATCAGGGTTTAACTCAACTTCTGCTGCCTCTTTGGGATCTTGCACAAGCGTGATCACATCTGGAGCTTCCCCAGTGGTGCCCACAACCTCTTCGTGTCCTTCATGGCCGATCAAAATGATTTGATAGCCCTCGGCTGCGAAACGACGTGCTTCTGCGTGAACCTTGGTAACCAATGGACAGGTTGCATCAAGTGCCTTCAAATTTCGTTCAGCTGCCTCAACGTGCACCGTTGGCGCAACACCATGGGCAGAGAACACCACGGTCGAACCTTCAGGAACCACATCAAGTTCATCTACAAAGATGGCACCCCGGGATTCCAATGACTTCACGACGTACTTGTTATGAACGATTTCTTTTCGCACGTATACGGGAGCGCCATAAAGATCCAGAGCGTTCTCAACCGTGGTGACTGCCCGATCAACACCGGCGCAATAGCCACGTGGGGCAGCCAAAAGAACTCGCTTTGAATTCGACATAGTCCTCATCGTAGGTGCCTGATGTCGGGCGCAACACCTACGCTGCATCCGTGGCCCTTGACTCCTCAGCTGAACACCCGGCACCGGTACGTACGGTCTCCCGGCTGGTTGGCGAGTGGATCGGGCGCTTAGGCCCTATTTGGATGGACGGTCAGATTGCCGAATTTCGGCCGCGCCCAGGAGCTCGAAATATCTATCTGACGTTGCGCGACCCTGATGTAGATATGTCCGTGACCATCGTGGCGGATGCCGCCCTCGTAGGCGGGGTAGAGCCACCGCTGGCCCAGGGCCAGCGAATCGTGGTGCACGCCAAGCCGGAATATTGGGCTGGCCGCGGCAGCCTGCAATTTCGTGCCAAAGAAATTCGCCCAGTTGGTTTAGGTACGTTGCTTGAGCAACTCGAGCGTCTGCGTCACCTCCTTACCGCCGAAGGCTTGTTCTCACCAGAGCGCAAGCAACCGCTGCCATTTCTTCCACGTCGAATTGGTTTAATCTGCGGTCGCAATAGTGCTGCCATGCATGACGTTCTTGTGAATGTTGAAGATCGCTGGCCAGGTATTCCATTCGAAGTGCGTGAAGTTGCCGTGCAGGGAGTGCAGGCAGTCACTGCCGTCACTGAAGCACTGGTTGAGCTCGATGCGATCGAAGATGTCGACGTGATCGTTATTGCGCGTGGTGGTGGCAGCGTCGAGGATCTCTTGCCGTTTAGCAATGAGGCACTCGTGCGTGCTGCATCAGCGGCCCGCACGCCAATCGTTTCCGCTATTGGTCACGAGCAAGACACACCACTTCTCGATCTTGTTGCTGATCTTCGCGCATCAACGCCAACTGATGCCGCAAAGCGCATCGTGCCTTCTTGGAATGATCAATATGGAATTGTTCAAGCCTTGCTCAGTCGTGCGACATCAGTGTTGAAAAATCGCCTTGATCGCGAATCAAGCCTGGCCATTGAAAGTCTGCGTCGTATTCGCACTCGCGTCACTCATTTAATCGAAGCAGGACAACGCGATCTTCAACATCTCACCGCCCGTGTGCGCGCGCTTTCACCAGCAGCGACTTTGGAACGTGGGTACGCAATCGTCACGAATGCAGATGGTGAAATCATTCGCGATGCATCGACCACTTCATCGGGTGACTTTGTTCGCGTGCGCGTGGCGCAAGGAGCCTTTGAAGCCCAACGAGTTGATAGTTCTACGGAGGAATCATGAGCAAGCCAACTGACATCACGAAGTTGACCTTCGAAGAGGCACGCGACGAACTTGCCGGAGTGGTTGCTCATCTCGAATCAGGTGGCCACAGCCTTGAAGCTTCGCTTGCTTTGTGGGAACGCGGTGAATTACTCGCTGCGCATTGCCAACAGTGGTTGGAATCCGCTCGCGAACAAATAGCTACAGCTGAGTCTGCTTCTGAGTAGCAAGTGAACCTGCAACGGTTTTCAGTTCGTTGATTGATGCCGTTCCAGTGACTGCAGTGGTCACACCATTCACTTGACGAATCAGCGCGTGCTGTGATTTACCGGCGTAGATATTCCAGGTTTCACCATCAATCACAACCGATCCTGCTGGTGCTGTTTGCGCTAATTGAGCTGTAAGGAACTTCAGTTGCATTGTTGCGGACTGCTCAACTTCGACGTATTGAGTGGCTGGAGTTACGTAACCAAGGTGCCAGACGGGAATTGGCTCTCCAGAAAATCGTGCACTCGTGAGTCGATAGCCCTCGCGCCCTTGCGGAACTTCAACTGGGAATGTTGCTTGCGCATTCGCCAACATCAGCGGTGCACTCATGCTTACCTCGCGTACTGGGTCAGGCTCGGCACGGTGCGTGATGAACATGATGACTGCCACCGCGGCAAGCACCACTGCCAACGATCGACCCATATCGCCCACAGTTTGCGCAAGGCGGGCATTTGATCGCCCTGTTGGCTCCGGCATGGTTGAACTCACGTGATCATGATGGCGCATAAGGCAAAAGAGTCGAATCAGAGGTCATAAAACACTCGAGAATCGGTGATGATTCGCCCGTCAATTGCGTTCGTTTCCATCGCTTGGATGACGGGGCGCTGCCGAGTGTGACCAAAACACCTCTGGATACAACAGCCTTGTATCCGCTTGCAGACCTAGGCTCTGCGCAGGAGGCAACACGATGACAACGCCCAGCACTAATGAAGTTCCTGATCGCAACCTGGCCCTTGAGCTGATTCGAGTAACTGAAGCAGCTGCCATGGCTGCTGCCCGCTGGGTTGGTCGCGGTGACAAGAACGGTGCTGACGGCGCAGCAGTGAATGCCATGCGCTCCCTCATTGGCAGCGTCAGCATGAACGGTGTGGTGGTCATTGGTGAAGGTGAAAAAGACGATGCACCCATGCTTTTCAACGGCGAACGTGTTGGCGATGGCACTGGCGCAGAAGCTGATGTCGCTGTTGACCCAATCGACGGAACAACACTTGCCGCTAAGGGTATGCCCAATGCTATCGCGGTGATTGCCGTTGCTGAACGTGGCGCAATGTACGACCCAAGTGCTGTGTTTTACATGGAAAAGCTGGTCGTTGGCCCAGAAGGTGCTGACGTCATTGACATAAACTCCCCTATTGGTTGGAACCTTGCGCAGCTGGCTAAAGCAAAGGGTGAGAGCATCGCCGACCTCACGGTGTGCATCTTGGATCGTCCACGTCACAAGAATTTAGTTCAAGAAGTGCGCGATGCAGGCGCGCGCATTAAGTTCATTTCTGACGGCGATGTCGCGGGCGCAATTATGGCCGCGCGCGCAGGCACTGGCGTAGATCTGCTCGCCGGCATCGGCGGTACTCCTGAAGGCATCATCGCCGCGGCCGCCATGGTCTGCATGGGTGGAGCCATTCAAGCAAAGCTCTGGCCACAGGATGAGGCTGAGCGCCGCAAGGCCCTAGATGCTGGCCATGATCTGGACCGTGTACTGCACACCCACGATCTGGTCAAGGGCGAAAACATCTTCTTCTGCGCCACTGGCATCACCGACGGCGAGCTCCTACGAGGCGTTCGTTACCGCCCAGAGGGTCCAACCACTCACTCAATCGTGATGCGTGGCAAGAGCGGCACTATCCGTGAGGTGGCCAGTGAGCACCGCCTAGCCAAGCTCGGTCAATACTCAGCGGTCGATTTCCATAGCCCAGGAACTGGCAAGCCAGACCTGGACTAATGATCGCCCTCCCCTAGCCGAATCGAGATGGAATCGTTTACATTCGATCCATGCAGTTCCCTCGTGGAAGGCAACAAGCACCCACGTATCAGCGCGGGCGAAAGCAATTGGCTGCTGCGCTGAAGAAATCTCCACAATCTGTTGATGTCCTTGCTCGCTTTGATCGTTATGCCCCAGACTTTTGGGATGGCTTAGCTGGCGTCTATGACGTTGAAATCCTCTGGCCTGCGGTCATGGATGTCCTTGCGCGCGCAATCAATGCCCGTCCACCAACGTTGGTTGAGCGCGATAGGAGTCGCCAGCTCCAGCCTGATTGGTTCCAGCTGCCCCAAACCGTTGGATACGTGGCTTACACCGATCATTTCGCCGGCGATCTCAACGGCATCGCGACCAAGATCGACTATCTCAACGAGCTCGGCATCACCTATTTACACCTCATGCCCCTCCTTCGCCCACGTACCGGCGAAAACGACGGCGGTTATGCAGTTGCCGACTACAAGTCAGTACGTCCAGATCTCGGCACTATTGATGACCTCGAGTCACTTGCAACCTCGTTGCATGCCAACGGCATCGCTTTGACCTTGGATTTGGTGCTCAACCATGTTGCCGAACAACATGAATGGGCTGTCAAAGCTCGCAACGGCGAAGAGAAGTACCGTAATTACTTCCTGATGTATCCAGATCGCATAGTTCCTGATCAGTACGAA